>Ga0126342_10015665_pt1 | contig 13271 bp, 14 predicted proteins | sample Cyp1metagenome_FD_92528 | JGI IMG/M metagenome (GOLD analysis project Ga0126342, IMG submission 92528) | Coral microbial communities from Lord Howe Island, Old Settlement Bay, Australia - Cyphastrea 1 metagenome | ecosystem: Host-associated > Invertebrates > Cnidaria > Coral ...
CAAAAAAAGGAATAGAAGCAAAGAAGCAGAGAAGCACTGCAGGAGGCAATAGAGTAAGCAGGAAGAAATCCAAAAAAAAATCCCTAAACTAAAAAAAAAAAAAACCTAAATAAATGGCCCTCCTTTAAAAAAATGTGGATTGGGAATTTCGACCCCACAGCTACTTGGTGGTTTCCGGGCCCAGGCATCAGCTTTCGACCAGGAACCAGCTGCGAGCATTGTTCACATACCTTCGCCATGATCTTCCACTTGGGCAGATGGGAACAGAATTTGGGGACTGTTGGAATTCTCCAGTATTCTCCAGTGTTGTCAAAAATGTCAAAGCTTGAATAGCCATAAACTGTTGGAGTGTTCCTCCATTGGAGTCAACAGCACAAATCCAGAACAGCCTACCACTTTTTTTATGATTCTTTAAGGTGGAATGAGAGCCACCCTTGCTCATATTCTAGGAATGGGACAGGATACACCAACTTCACTTGTCCGGTTGTGCAGTGCACATTATTGATGACTGCATCCCAATGTTGAATTAATTTGATCCACGCCTATTAATATGTTCAATTCTTATGCAGGAACACGGACTGCGCGAAAATGAGGGGTCTCTTTGCGATAGTGAGACGAAAAACAGTGCTCATTGCCGTCACTACTGCCACTGCTATCCAAGATGTCCAAGGTTGTCAGCAGCAGCAGGAAAGGGAGGAGGAGGAGTGTCATTGATCTTGAGCTGGTACAAAGTGGTAGCAACTGAAGAACATCCAAAATGCAAATCCAAGTGGCTGAAATACCTCTTTGGCATGTGAAGAAGAATTCTTGTCAGGGTGAAACTCCACCAGCAGCTCCTGTTGGGTCTGGATTGCTTGACTCACAGGATCAAAAGCATCAAAAAGTGACTCTGAAATAGTGGATGTTTCAATGTTTCGGTGTTCAAAAGTTGTCGGAGCATCCTCTCAGCAGGTAAAGCCTCTTGGAGTGAATCATCCCCAAAAACTCGGCTCACTGGGACTTGAATAGACGTATTATTGCTGTACGCCCTCTAGCCCCAATAAACGCCTTCGAAATTTACCACCTTTCCCCCTTTCGGATAGACATGCAATTCTCGAGAATACAATTTTAAAAGAAAAGCTTCCCCAACTTCCTTGCAGCCAGATCATCCAATCGCACAACTGGCTAGGGCTACCCTTGTCCACTGAAATGCTTTAGGTCCTTGAAGAGTTTCCGTCTGGTAGCTATGGGCGCATCCATCAGGTCATGCAGTTTCTTTTCTACTGCCTTGACCTATCGCGGAGCCGTGGCTCAGAACCCAAAAGCAATGGGAGGACCAATAATTGGCTTTCCGCTTAAAAAAAAACTTGAGCTTATCTTGATGGGGTGTTGACCGATTTCAGGCCTTCATAGGGCTTCCATGTTTGCGATGCTCTGGGCGGGTAGGAGATGTGGCCAAAAAATGCAACAACCTGACCCCATAGATCACTTCACCGACCCAGCCATCGCTTCAGATCATAGCCGCTGTGTCAAATGAGGAACATGAACTAGGGTAACTAGAACGCTGCCTCGATTCGCTCATGGAATTGTATGCATCCAGTTTGCTACAAATCCAGCGAGATATCTTTGAAATCTACAAATTCTTGTTTGTGTTACCAACCATCACGGGGGAGTTGCCCCCAGCTTCCATGGTCCCTCTCGTCCCAAAGGACCTCGGGCGGAAGATTGCTATCAGGCGGTGGCGCTGAAGTGGCCTTCGCTCCATCGGCCTTGCCACCTGCACCTGCATGAAACCAATTGGTTGGGCGATGAGCTGGGGCAGCTAGGGCAGCTAGGGCAGCTAGGGCAGCTAGGGTTGGATTGGCGTCGTACCATTTTGATTTCGAAGGATCGGGGCCAACAATGGACAGAAGTCCATCTTAGTCATTAGTCCAAGTGTCAAAAATCGTCTCTGGGATCTAAGTGTTGAGGTTGCGTTTTGAAGTTAGGTCCAGACGTCATATGATGTGCTATCTAGATGTCAGGACAGCAGTTGCACCAATTGTCTTCGATACGACACAAGCTCAGAGTGAAGTGTTTTTAGTGATATTTTCTTAGGTAAAATTGCCAAAAAAGTTGCACTGCTGGGTTTTGAGGCACCCTTTGGCAGATTTGACAGTGAAAAATTGCTAAGTTCAATCCCAGATAGATAAGAGCCTTGATGATTCCCTTCAAGTGCCACCAGCAAGTGAAACACGCTGCACCATTCCGTCCCAACCATGCCTGCTCCTTCGGCATTCGGATTTGATCTCCTGGCCCTCCCGGCATTGAAACCATCTCGTTCTGGATGAACTTTGGGTGAAGGCTTCGTGTTACCGGCATTGCCTGCATTTCCTGCACCTGCACTGCCAGCCCCAGGGCCCTTGCTGCCAGGCCGTTGAGCCCAGGTGCCGCCCGCGCCGGCGCTTGTGGCTGGCTTGGTGCCGCTCGCCTCGTCCTCACTGGTGCGCAGCCGCTCCGCCGCCGCTGCAGCAGCGCGGTAGGCGCTCTCTTCGGCGGCCTTCGCCGCGGCGTTCACAGCGCCGAAGGAGGGGACGCTCTTCTCGGTCTCCACCGTGGGAGGGCTCAGGTGCTGCCCAGACTTGGCCTTGCCATGGAAGGGTCATCGAGGTTGAGGGTTTTTCAGCACAGGAGACTTCCCAAGGCTTCAAGGCCTAAAGAAACTGATGTAGAATGACCCCGATTAGATTATCTATTTCGGAGGCAGCAGAAGGGGTATACGGTATAATATCATACAGTATATATATACCATTGTCGTGTTTGGTGATGTTGCCGCAGAAAGCGAAATAAGCCACTGGAATCACTGGAGATTCCCAGCAATCAATGAGCTGTGCGCTGGTCTCGGCAAAATGCCTTGCAAGCGCCCTGGGTAGCCTTTTTGCACACATGACTAATACTGTGCTGACAAAATCCTCACGACCCACAGTGCCCATCAAAATGTCTCCCTGAATTTCGTCTCATCTTCTTCAGCACATTATTACAATTGTGTTTTCATGTTTTTCCTTACAATACCTAGCTCTGGCAGAACTGAAGGATAGTATGGCTCCTCGAATTCTTCGTCCGGCCTTGGTCCTTCCCTTCTGCTTATTCAAATTCAGGAAGTTGACCGCTGCATCCGCGTGCAGACGCCAGAGCCTCACCAAGCCAATTCCAGCCGCCAAGATGCAAAACACGGCCACACAGACGATCACGATCACCACTCCCACCTCAGCATCCCAGCTGCACCAATATCCCCTTGGGGCCAATGCTTAGGAAGTTCCTGTTTCAGTTGAGGGGTCCAAGCTGAACATCTAGGGTATTCTTGAATCCCAACATGTTTTGCAGCTTGCAAAAAGGGGAAAAAAGATGTTAGTCACCAATGAAAGCCATCCGCTATGGAAGTAAGTGCCCTAATGCCCAGAAGTTTGAACCATGTTGCAACAACCCAAAGGCAATCCCCAACGAAAACTTCAAAGCAATACTTCATTACCTGGCCAAGTAATGGATGTTGTCAAAACATGGCCAGCTGTCAAGGCGCGGCGTTGCTGCTGGTGGAAACGCTCGTCGACCCACCGACCGCTGCACCGGTACGGATGTAGATCCGACCCGAGGGCAGTGCACTGCCTGGGTTCCCGGCGCTGTCCTGCCGAGTTCAATTTTCCAGTGGCCAGGATCGGGGCCAAGAGCCAAAAATTCAGGAGGTTACATGGGGACTTGAGCAACCCCACAAATGGTTATTGTACATACATATATGTATGTCAGACATCATACAATCTATACTATAGTATATAAATGTATATAATCAACAAGAGAGGGCCTTTATCAACTAAAGAATGGATTCAAGCAACAGAAACTGAGCCATTCTCCGCGGATTTGATCGACTTTAAGCATGACCCTCTGGGGAACCATATCCCTAGGAAGACCATTCAAATGGGTCGGAATGCGGGAAGTTTAAGGTCAGGTCAGGTTAGTTACACACCTCGAAAGTACATGATCTGTCCTCACTAAAGCTGTCCCATTAAAACAGAGTGCTAGTCAATGAGGGGGTGAGGTGTTTTATTGCTGTTTATAGTAGAGGATTAAAAATTAGAAGGGGTTACATGTTCCCAAACAGAAGTTAGAAAGGGGGGGCATGAACATCTTAGAATGCCTCATTCTAAGTTTAATGAAAACCGTGTTAAAAACATGTATATATATATACACGAAAAACACACTTTCTCGACAAGACTTTTTGTTTTGGGGGTAAGCTTCGATCGGGTGGCAACATGATGCGACAGGCATGCTAAGTTTACATGCCAAAGCGTTCAAAACATATATATATATGTAAACCTCCATTTCTGATTCTGCGAAAAAAATAAGATAATATAAACATGTATTTATATAAGTATACTCTGATGTCTGGTCGGGTGGTATCAGAACAAAGAATAACACTGTGGCAGCTCCATCCACATCCCCAACCCAACACGGATACTCCCTTTTCCCTAGATTGCTTGTGTGGTTTGCACGTCCGCTTTGCGTATAATCCCTACATGGTCTATTGTTTTAAAAAAATAGGCAACAAAAGACATGAACAAATTGAACGGAACCACAAAGCCAGTAAAAGCTTAAAGAGAAAACCTGGCTGAACAGATTCGTTTCTGAAAGCTTTGCATAGCACTTGCCACCTTTTTTTTCCACACTACCTTGCGACAAGAAACAACTTACCATGTTGCTCGGGACAATGCAAAAACTTTATATCACTGCATCAAGACATGTTACATTTGCCCACTTTGTTTTGGATGGTGCTGCCCACAAAAGGGATGGGCTAGAGCTACACTTAGAATGCTTACGCAGCAGATGTGCCAAAGGATACTTTGCCGCACCACCAACAATCCATGCAAAGGTTCGTGCAAGAAAGCGGTTTCAAAAGACTACCGTCTGTAGGAAGAAAGTGGTCTTCAAGCTTGTTTCCGGAGATTCAGGTGCGAACAAAACGTTTGTAAGCTTTGGAACGGAAATTTAAAGCAAACTTGAAAGGAACTTTGAAAGGAGCCGCAACGCCAGTAAAAAGAAGGAACCCCAAACCCAGCTGAACAGATTCGTTTCTCAAAGTTATCCTTCCAAAAGGGAGGGGCGAGAGCTAAACTTAGAATGCTTTCAGAACGCTTTCTGTACTGAACAAACCTTTTGCCATCAAAACTTCAAATGCCAGTTACGTCGCAAGCTTGGAAAGAATTGAAGGACAAACCTAGCCATGCCTTGCGAATACAAGCAGGAATCCAAGCCTCAGGTGTTCACACAATCAAGTTTGGGAAAACACAGAAAGCTGCTTTACTTTATTGGAGGTAGACCTGACAATGAATGTTGCTGTTTTGAGTTTTGAGTTTCCCTAGCAAAGCACCGAGACAAAGGTAGAATGTTTTTCGACAGCGCACACCGTAAGGAAGAGCGACCTGACCAACCAAGATCTAGCTTAACAATCCATTATTTTGCAAAGTTTATGAAAGCATTTTGAGAAGGGAATCAGCAAATCCAAGACCCAGCTGAAAATACAACCTTGTAAAGTTTGCCAGACCTCTTAAACATCTTAAACTGAGAGCTGGCATGAACTGGCCAGCAAATGGGTCCAAAACCGACCTACGTCAACACATGTCTTGAAAAAAAATGGAAATAACCGGTTGCCACAGGCAAATTATCAAATGAACCTCTTTTCCTGGGGTTCATGCACATATATGCACATTCTAAGTTTACAACATTTAGGGTTCCAAACCACACAAAGGTAATCAAATATGATAAATCCAATCGGTGCCTTGGCGGCATTCTAACTCTAGTATCCAGATCTATTGAATATAAATTATCTTTTACGTGGACTACGCGGGCTACGCGGATGTTCCGTAATGATGTTTTACAACTTCCAAAACGAAGTTCTAAGTTTCAATCCTACACTATAATATATCTGTTTATACATGTTTATACTGGTTTTCCGTTGCAACTGTTTGAAGAATGATATGCAAGCATGCCCCCAGATCCTCCAGTAAATGCCCTTCAAAATGCATACTGCATCCCATGGGCAGTTTCTCATCTAGGTCACCGTCGTGTTTTTGCAAATATAATCACTAAGGATAAGTATTTCTATTGCGGCAGAAGGGAACTATTTTTGGCAAATCGTTTCATGTCGTCACTTGAAGGATATCAGGGGTGGCCATGGAAATCTAGATGTTTGCCATTTTCGATGTGTTCAAACAGGAATTTCAAGATTTCCGAACCTGAGTATCGGAAGTCTATGAACTAACCCGTGACTTGAAAGGAAAACCCACTGAGCTTTTTACCTGGGCATTGTATTTGGATTGTCGGTTCTGAGTGGTGAGAGATGGTTGGGTTGGTTCGTAAATGGATGTAAATGATTGTAAGATGTTGTAAGCCACAAGACCATTTGCTGGCTTCTAAGACTTCTAAGATCCTTCAGCGTCGAACCCCCGCAACTCTTCCATTTTGATGTTTGAATGTATTTCACACAATTTAAGGGCCGATGTATCCACCGTTTCATCGAGGCGTGTTTGGGCAGACCCATGTGGCCTTGGTTCAAAAGTCCACCGAAGATTTCAACAAGACTATGACATGTCCTATGTCGTCTATGTCCTTTATTTCCTTTACCCCGAAATGGCCCCCGAAGGCTCAAAAAGTTGCTGCCTGATGTATCATGCAATCATGTGCCAACAAAAAAATCGACTTCCCTCATCAAACAGCGATCTACCCCCAAAACTTCCCAACCACCCAGTCCGTCACTGCGCCGCTTGGCAGTGAGACCGTGTAGAGTTTGGAGGGACTCGGCGGTGCAATGTGTGTACAGTCCAGAAATGTTGCCTGCAAAAGTTGTACATTGTGTCCCCTTCAAAACTCCACGAAGCTTACCTACAAATTAAACCTTCCACATTTCCATGGGCAGCAACGGTGCATCTTCCACTTCTACGGTGGTTGGCCGGGGGTGGATTTCAAATGTGCTGCATAGAGTCTGACATGCCCCACCACACAACGAGCATGCAGGCTATTGATGCGGCTGACTAGGGATCGGTTCAGCTTTCTGGTCTTAGTAGCTTACTCATTTTCGGGGGGTAAAAACGTGACAAGACTTGATAGATGTTCAGGCTGGACTAGCTGGGTGGGTCGTCGATCCACCGTGTGCACTTTAGTTACATCTGACCATCACATGGCGACTCCCTATGTCAAATTCTTTGCATAGCAAATACAATGAATTATGATTGTTTGACAGCTTGGGAGCTTATCGTAGTTGCGTCGTAGTTCCTTCATTGTTGGTACAACTAATTTGCTGGTTGCATAAAAGGACAGTGCCTTGAAGCATTTCGGCCATTCTGGCGAAAAAGAAACATTGTTGCACAAAGCTACACCTCAACATCAGGGTCCTGTCGTGGCCAAACGAGCCAAAATGTAATGTACAGTGCCTAAATTTGAATAGATTCAATCCGTTTCAATCCCGCAAGACTTCCCAAGACGCCCAAAGCCTCAACTTCAAGGCTCGCTCTCATTCAGCCCGGAAACCATCAACCCGTGCCCACAGATCCCACAGCTATCACACCCAGCTGCCTCAGAAGACCCTCAAGATGAATCCTCAAGCGATACGAGCTGACAATCTCCACGTTGGGTGCCTGTCCCAGGACAACTAGGACAGGATGTCAAGCTTTGGGACATGAGCAACAAGGCTAAAGCCAACCAAACCTGACTAGTCACCGGTGGCTGTTACCATAAATCCTGGTGTATTGGTTGTGATTTTGGACAAAGGAATGGATATATAACCGAACAGAATGAGCGAACTGTGCCATTTTGCCTGTGGCGATGACAACACTCAAAACCCCAATCAGAGCTACCAGTTGACAACGTGTGTATAATTTAAGTTAAAGTGACTGGGCTTGTTTGAAATTAGACTGGACTCAACATGTCTGGAATGCCTTTTTTCCAGCTATCCTCAAAATATGGGCTTGTCTAAGAATTAGATATACCCAAGTCATCCCCAGTTCCACGTACCGGATTGACCATTTGCAGACTTTGAGTATTCCCCATTCTCAGACATGCCCATCCCATGAAACATCAAACTTCCTATCGAAATGGTTCACCTCCTCCAATCTCACCCCGGTGCAATTGCGTCGCCCCAGCAGTCAGTCTGCTGCATAGCATGGTGAACCAAGAATCTCTAAGTATATGTCGTGAATTATAGGGGAACATTTCTCAACATGTCAAAGGTATTCGTTGTATAACCAACCGTCTCTTCAGCCTGACTAAAAGATAGGGTACCCACAACCTCACGGCCTCGCACCTGCAGTGGAATGGCGAAGTTGTCCATTTGTCTGGTGATGCCGAAGTCATCAACCTGGTGTTGCTGCAACGTTTGATAAACTGTACAAGTAGATTTGTCAGCCAATGGATGTCATCTAACATGGGTATTGTTGATTGCATAAAAACATCTTGGGGATCAATGATACATACGGCGCTACCAAAGCAAACTTTTCCTGGCATCATAATCACTTTTGTCCGGGGATCTAATGGTGATCCTGGCAACCTGAATTACAACCCATATGCCGCACAACTTACAGTATGGAACCCAGCGCAGCTCAGCAGGGGGTTAATAAGAACCGAGCGTCAAAATGCCAGTGACAGATTTTGCCCTTCACCTTTCGAAACTGATGAGATTTGGGCCTCCAGAACTGATTCGGCCATGTTCTTATCCCCACTGCTTCAGATGCCACTTTCACCATTCTGCCCGCCTCCAATCTGATGAGCTGAGCCGATTGTGTTGGAGAATTCCTTCGTTGTGGAATTGCATATGCAGGATTCAGCTGCAAAAAGGAACTTCCTTTCAACATACGTAGTGATGTGATATTGTGGATTCATCAATGAAAAAAAAATAGGATTGCGTTTCCTGGTTACCTCCTGAATTCCATTCTGTGGGCACCCTGGCAGGCACCTTGGTGACAATCCCAAAAATCAACAGACTAGGTATGATGTTGGGCTCTTCACGTCTCACTACCAATCCAATTTTGGGGTTTGATTTTGATCCACACCAAACAGCACCATCCAAAAAACTCTACCCCCAAGTCTGTGACCAGCATCAACCTGATCGGTTCGCTCCAGTACAGTTCCAGTGCGCCGTCCAGCGGGAGATCCTGAAGTCCCCTTGAGTAGGAAAATTCTCAGCGTGAGATAGGAGGTTTCTGCTTCTCTGGGTGATTCATTGATAATGTATTGTAGTTTTATTGCATTCTCAATATTGATTAAATTAATATATATACATATTAATCATTATCAGTCTATAATCAATTGATATATGACGAATCCATGATAACCAAGCCAGGATATGCCAGGATGAAGGAATTTCATGGAATTTCACCACCAAAATGGGGATCGGGATTTAATTCGCTTACGGACCGGTGGAGTCCGGTGGAGTGGAACACCTCCATTCCCCATCCAAACTTGGATCAGTCATCCCCAACAAAATGTGATGGAATGAAACCTGCAGAACTGAAAGGGAGGTCCCAGTCCACAAATGTTCATCATGTTCAGTATTTGTGTCCAATGGCCACAACCAATTACTAGCAGTATGATATTACAGCAAGAAAGAAATCGTTTTTTTCTCAATTTGGTGAAGCCCAAACATTACGAATCCATCTTTGATCCCCAAAGCCATTGTGGTCGCAGCGGTCGCACTGTCAATCTCTGCTGCCGAGCGGCGATTTCCCCACTGATGACATTAAAGTCCAGCGTGGGGCCAACCGTGTCGAGCAGCTGGAAACTGGGCATGGTGGGATCTCCGGGATTCCATGGTGGGTGACACTTATGAATAATAATAATAATAAATAATAATAATAATAATAATATATAATAATATATAACAATAATAATAATGATAATAATGATAATATAATAATAGTAATATTATATTAATATTAAGATCTTATTAAGGTTCATTGGATTGACATCAGTTGACCTCAGTCGACCGAAGTGGGAGGATCCAAGTGAAACATCTTGAAACTGGTCAGACCTTGACCAAGTTGCAGGATTCTGGAGGATACGGGGGGGGGGGTCCTCTGACTCCTCGAAATAGAAAGGATCCTAAAGGCAAATCTGCCATGATTTGCCACCTCCCATAGGTAACACCTGGTGACACTATTGTGAAATATTGTGAAGCTGTTGGGTGGTTGCACCCGTGTTTTCAAAATATCAAAAATATCACTGCGTGATCCCAGAGCTTTTAGGGTCCCCGGTGACACCTTGTAGCACCTTGTAGCACTCAAGGAACAGGCTTCCAATCTGCTTCCAAATCCCGAACCAACAGCAAAATCAGCAAACCAAAAAGCAACACATACATTTATCAAATGACCAGCTGTTAAACGAATGTAACTTATAACCCAATATTGAACATCTGCATCTGCTTCTGATTTTTGGAAGTGCGAGAGCTAAAGATATCCTACAACCATCCACAACCCTTGTCCCAGGCTTCCGGTTGCTGCACCTGTATTCACCCTTGATCAATCCCATGAAGGCGAAATCATCCTGTGACATCTGAGCCCGTCAAACTTCGGTGCATACATTGGCCACACACGACCTGTCACCGTCCTGATCGCAGAGCCTCCCAACGCCGATGGCAACGCCGCAGGTCCTGACTACTCAGTTAGTGGGTTTTAAGTGGGAAATGCCATGGAAACCGCTGGAAACCTTCCATTTCATCTTTGACTGTGACTATTCAGGTGAGCCAGGAGGAATGTCACCTCGACAACCCTGCAGCGTAGCTCTGAAGTGCTGATAATAAGTTTGAGGCTGACCAAAAATTGGCCATCGAGGCAAGCAGTGTTGTCTTCACGAATTTTGCCCTGGTTCCCTTGAGTCACCACATGGCACCTCCCAACTTGTGCAAGTTCCAGCCTTGAGCTCTCCAAGGCCACGAAAGACAAGTACCACGCCATGTCAATGGTCAACCTGGTCGACAAGAAGCTCATCTTCCTCGGCACTGGAATCTGGAAACATCTTGAGCTGAAAGGATTTGGGAAGCATGGGATAATGATGGAGGATGTGGTTGCAAAGCTCCACAAACTCAGCAAATGTGACAGTGACAATCAGATGCGATCTTATTTCTACTCTTTTCTACTATATGGTGTCAAAAACCATTGAAAAAGTTGGAAGTTTCATGAAGTTTCAACCAGCCACATGAATTCGGCGAATTGTAGAAATTCTGTTTCATCCAAGGATGCACTCAAATCTTGCACTTCTTCTATAATGTTCCCTTGTGGATGCACTTCCTTAAATGCAACCCTCATGGGGTAGACAAAAAGTCAGTCTATCTCGATCAAATAAATCCGAACTGGAATTCAAAAACATCAAATGTGCAGAGACACAACCATCACAGATGTTACAAACTCTGAGAGCCCCAGCTATCAATCCATTCACATCCAGCTGCTGTATTGTGGCTGGGTGGTGCCAACCGAACCGATAAAGGAACCCTTGCCACACACTTCCTGTATTTATCTTCAACCTCAAAGACTCCTCAAAGTTTGGATTCACATAAGCCGATTCGTTTCCAGCCGTTTTTGGGAATCAACAAAGATCAAAGATGGGAACCAACCTGAAGTTGCAGAGGTCATGGCATGCTCCGGCGAGGCACGAACGTGGTATCACTTGATCGTTGACCTCAGCCCACCGTCAAAGGGAAAGTCCAGCCAGGCGAGAATCTCTATATGCCCCGGTAAAGGAAACCATGTGCATCGGTTGTTCCATGTTTACACTTGCGCATGCCTTACGAATTGCACTAGCTTTAGGAACTACACAATGCGTAATGCTGATGTTCACACATGGCGATCCTAGGATAGATCAGGGAAAACGGTTTCACACACAAGGATCAGTCAAATTCATCTCTGTTGGGCCCACTGAAAATACGGAAAAACTGTGTGAAAGTGAAAATGTAAAATCTTCCCAGCCATGCCATTGCCTGGTTGTTCCAGGTAGTTCAACTAGAAGCTACCGAAGTAATTATATCAAATACGAGGGACTACGACATCAGTCATGACATGCGTGATGAACCAAGCAACAACTCTAATGTGATAGTAGGTGAAGCCATGTCAACAATCTTCTATCATCTTCTATCGTTGGATGTTCTTGTTCTTGAAGTTGTAAACATGACAGGCCAATCTATAGAATTCCATAGAAGCGCATGGGTCATGATTCTTCGGCTCTTGTCCAGGTCTACCCTTGACAGTATACCAACACAACTGAGATTCCACAAGTTGTACGCGGGTCAGGACAGGTAAGCTCAACAGGTAAGACCCAGGATCCCAATCGATGACCAGCTCGATCGCAATGTGGGAAAATAAATACCAGTATATAAGATATATGAAGAATTATGAAGATATGACAACATTGTGACTTTCGCTCTTTGGTTCTGTACTCACGGTGTTTGCGGCTCGTTCCTTGGTAAAACACCGACCAACGGAGATATGAGTGGCAGATCGTCCTGTGGAAAGAGCTTTCAAAATCCCCCAAACTTGCATGAAACATCCATGAAACATCCATGAAACATCCATGAAACTGTAGTTTGCCCAGTTTGCCCAGTTTGCCCCCCTAATTCCACAGGCAGCAAGTTCACCACACAACTGCCCAGGACCTGCCATGAGTCAAGGGGCACTTCCAGAACACCAAAAGATGGCATCATCGTCCTCAACGGTACCTGGACACCACGAGACCGGCCTGTTGAACTGCAAGACCTGCGGCTGAGAGCCATTGTGAGATGGATAAACATCCTAAGTGGTTTGGCAGTTGGTTCGACACCATGTTGAACAGTTGCACAGTTAGATAAACAGATGAAATTGAAGGGTTAAGCCAACCAAATGCGGATGCATCTTACAAAACAGGAATGGTACCCATGATATGAAGTTGTAATGGGACAAGTCGAGGAGTCAGGGACTTACTAACTAATCATGGAAAAGTAGTCACTTGCTAAGTGACATAAGGGACTTAGCAAGTGCAAAGTGGAATAACACGAGGCCAGTGGGCCAAGTGTTATCCAAGTGCTCAATGTTTTTTTTAAAGTTGTTTTTGCTCACGCCGGCATTAGCGGCGCTGGGGAATTTACTATTTTTTCACATATCAGAGCCGTTTATTCCTCATCCGCATACACTTGCACACCACGTGGATGCTACGTTGCTGCTACTTGGGGCTGGGATGGGGGGTGGGGTGGGATGTTAACGTTCATGTACACTTGCACACCACGTGGATGCTACGTTGCTGCTACTTGG
>Ga0126342_10015666_pt1 | contig 13271 bp, 10 predicted proteins | sample Cyp1metagenome_FD_92528 | JGI IMG/M metagenome (GOLD analysis project Ga0126342, IMG submission 92528) | Coral microbial communities from Lord Howe Island, Old Settlement Bay, Australia - Cyphastrea 1 metagenome | ecosystem: Host-associated > Invertebrates > Cnidaria > Coral ...
GCAGATTGCCACCGCCATTGCCATTGCCATTGCTTTTGCCCTCAAAGTTGCCATCTTTGTTGCCATCAAATTTGGGCGCCTAATAGAGCATTGTTCTTGAATTTTAGATAATATATATATATAGACACTAGAAAACCAAGCACGAACATTTAAAACCACATATGCACGCGCACACACACGCACACACACACATAATCACACACACACATATATATATATATACATTAGAATGCCAAACATTAACATTTAAAACCACATATCCACGCGCACACACACAAATATATATATATATAAGATGCATATATGTGGAGGTATATGCCTATAAACATATATGTTTTCACGTTCTCAAGTGCAAAAACGCATGGGATGGCATCTATACTGGTTTGACATGTTTGTTTTTCTGTGTTGTGTCATGTCTTTTTGTGCATTCTCGAGCGCGTCTCTCTCCTTTGCCTATATAGTTACATGACATATATCCCTGTATATTCGGCACACGCATCTCTGATGTGGCAGTAATCAAGAGAGGTAGGGCGGGAGGGAGAGAGGGAGGGAGGGAGGGAGGGAGGGAGGGAGGAGGGAAACCAAGGAACAGGGATTGAGAGAAAGAGAAGAGAAACATGAGCTGCATGGCAACCAAGATGACCGCCAAATTGCGAGCATGACGTGGTTTGCAAAAACAAATTGAAGGTTTTCCAGAAGTAGGACGTAGGAGGGGAATATGGTGGCGCGGGCATCAGGTAGCAAAATCGCAAACAATTTTGAGGAGGGGGCGAAACTACCTCGTGACAACAGGCCTACTGTAGTCTTGTATGAGATGTGCTAAACTGCAAAGTCTCCCTGGACCTTTTTGCCTTGACGGCACCGGACCAGGTGTCTTCCAAAACTTTGGAGATGTCGTTTCCTGTTGGGTGCTTGCCTCAAAAAAAATTGCGTTGTTGCAGTTGTCAACTTAGCATGGTGTTATATACTGTATATACTGTTGGTGCTGACCAGGTACCTCCCGTGGATAGACGTGGGGTCGACAGGGTGCCTTTTCATGATTGCGGCTGCAAACAGGAATCCTGAACTTCGTGCTGCTGTAGATTTGCTAGCCTTGAAAGACATCGCACCGCGCATGGCTACAATATTACACTACAGATTTTTATTGGTCAAGCCACACTTCACTTTTGAAATCTTTTGACATGTCCTGAAACCAAGTGCGAGCGCCAGGCCTCTGTGCGCTTTGCCAACGCGCAAGCAGCTGAGGCTGCTAAGGAGGCGTGCGATGCCGGGCAGGCGAGGAGTTTTCTTGCACCTGGGCGCTTGTTGTTGCTTTAGGATAGGGGATGCTTATTACTTATTGCACTTATAGGCAGTCACTTGTTTTCACTGCCAAACCATCAGCTAAGTTTGAACTTTCACCATCTTTCACCCAGATGCAAATTGGATTGAAATTGAACAAGTCTTCTCCTTCGAATTTGAAGGTCTTCCTGCAGGGAATGATGGTAAAGGCCAACTGGCGATCAGGTGGTGGTAGACGAGCCAGGAGCTAAGGGCTTGGCAGCCTGGCCTTCTTTTTGGTCCCCTTGGCAATGCAGTGGCAATGCAGTTCTTTTAGAGGCTTTTGATGCTGGTGTAGGCAGCGCAAGCTAGATGGCAAGACTGGGGGGCCATTGGAAGCATGCATGAGCCAGGCTCGTTGAAGTCTAGGCGAGAAGCCATACCGATTCGCCTTGCGCTGAGGTCGGAAACAGTGACTTAGGTGAGCTGAGCAAAACCAATGATTTTGAGGAAGGTGGGATGAGGCTGGGCCGGGGCAACTGTGGCCTTGCACATCTACACTTGCGTTGCTGTTTCAGAGTGCGACAGGACTCAAGGGGGGCACCTGCTCTCGTCTCATGAATGTTTGCGCTGCAAGGCAGTTTGCTTCAGAGCGGGGAAGAGACAGAGACCACAGAGATAGACGATGGGAGCTCAGTAGCGCTTTGCGTCAGATGCCAATGCCAGAATCCTTTTGGACCCGTGAAAAGCTCCCAGCGAGGCAGCAATTATGCAAAAAGGTCTTCATCCGATTCGGAATCTTCAAAGAGCTTTTAGCTTTTAGATGCTTTTAGTATTTTTTTAGTTATATGTTTTGGATTGAAGCTGAACAATTTTCAACACTTGTTATTAGGTTCAGCATTTCTAGAGCAGCCCCCAAAGGCATCAAAAGTCGCTCGAGAAAAAGGCCATGGCACTCACTGTAGCAGAATCTCGACAGGTTGGCTAGTTTCAGCTGATGTTCGGCTATGAAATCTGCACATTTTGCTGTGTTTGTCTTGCAGCTTCACATTCGCTCACATTGAAATCGTGCAGAAAAAAACCACGCACTGAACAAAGGAGATGCCACTTCAAAGCTAGCTCTGCCCAGCTGGTCTCCGGCTTTCCTTGATATGTATATATATATATATATATATTTATACACATACATACATACGTACGTACGTACGTACATACATACATACATCCATGCATGCATGCATGCATCCATCCATCCTCCCATCCATCCTCCCATCCATCCCCATCCATCCATCCATCCATCCATCCATCCATCCATCCATACATACATACATACATACATAATTTGTTGGAGAGTAAAAGGCCTCATCACCCTCATTGCTCATAGATCCTCATGGCTTTCTAGAACATGTCAACTTGACGTCAACCTGACATCAACTTGACAAGCATTGACAACCTGCTGATCCTGCAGTACAGCCAGAATATGAACTGGCACAGGCGTAGCCGCTCTCGGCGTCGGAGTCGCTCGCGAAATCGCCACCAGCGAGCAGAACGGGAAAGCCTGGGCCCCCGGTGCCGCAGCCTGCTATGATCAGAACATATCAGAGCCAAACTCCTCTGTTTGGGCATAAGAGTGGCACGGAGTAGCTGCGAAATTGCTAGGAATGTTACGAATGAGGAATGAAGCAGCAGTAAGGAAAGGAATTTCCTTCAGTTCACTTGTGGTGCCTTGAGATCACCCTGTGGGTGATTGTGGGCATACTGGAGAGAGAGAGAGAGAATCAAAGTAGAGTAGAGTGACTTCATTGCTTGATTCACCGCGCATGTACAGATTGTAGAGATGATATGAGATGATTGGGCAACTTCTGCCCATAAACGGCAGCTGCCTGAAGAAACCCACTGACGGGATCTGCAGGCTGGTCACAAAACCATCAGAATCTACAGTAAAATAAAGATAAACATGGGCAGATTTGCCCGGACAGATCATCTACATCAGTTCAAAAGCATCTTCGGCGTACATATTGATCATATTGGATTCGTTGACTGTTGGTACCCTTGATCACAAGGGTTGCTAAGGGTGCGAAACAGAATGCAGTATTTCTTTGAAACGCTTGCCACGCCTGTGGCACTTCCAGTGTATATAATAGGCACATCGACTAGGCTTTCTTGACTTGTCATTGCCCTAAGCTTGCTAGTTATGAACCCTAATATGCTCTTCACGATCAGGCAAGTAAGTATTAAGATTGAAGCGAACTCAAGGAACCATACGCAGACTCACCTGACGGTTTCTTTGGATGTCTTTGTAGGCTCTGAGTATTCTATGTCTTTTGTGTCTTCTGTGCGCGGCACCGCAGCTGGTTGCGATCAAGTTCAGTTTGGCGCAATTTTCGCCGCCATGGCCGAGGGGACCGGGACGCCAACCCACAGGCCCCTGCGGCCATTGACGCTCAGTGAAACAGAAGGTGAAGAAGAGGGCGTTCCGGACGGTGTGTGGTGGATATGGAACCCCAAAGAAATTCGAGTTCTTGATAGCTAAAAATTGCTGTCTCTAAACCTTGGTAATTACATTTTGACAGATGGCAAAGCATTTTGAAGCTAAGGAGCGCAGCCGCGGTGGCCCTTGGAGTTCTAGGGCTCCTTGGTGCTTTGGGTCATGCCTTTTGTGGCACAGCTTTGCCGAGCGTCCAAGAATTGCCAGACATGGAAGGATGCATCACAATGGGCACCAGGCTCAAAACACTCTCAAGACCCTCAGGGCGTTTGGATGGGTTATGATGGGGTCGAGGCAGGTAGCAGTATTAGAAGAGATTATATAGAAGTAGATACAACTAAAGCAGATTACAGTAGACCTGTTCAGAGGCGAAGTTGCATGACAAGTTTTGTTCACACACTTGGCAGGTCTAGGATGTGGACTGCTGGTCGCCCAAACAAAGCCATGTGACTGGGTAGCACTTGGCATCATCTCATTTCATTGATGTCATTCCAGGAATCATTCCAGGAATCCTGCCGACGCTTCGGAATTCTTTGGCGCTTGGTCCATTCGGGCCTCGCCTGCTGAAGCGTGGGCGGGTGCCTGGGATAGGTCATTGGGACAAATTGGCGTGCTTGCACAGCTTGCATCTCAGGATCAAGGCAAGGGGAGCGCGGATGCCATCGCTGAACAATCTGAAAGATCAGTGCCTTGGCAGCCTTGGCACTTCATATTCATGGAAATCAGTAGAAATCATGCGAAATCATCGACATATAGATATTTTAAGATGTTCAGACGGAAAGGAGCGTTTGTGGGTACCCTGCACTGCCAAACTCCCCATCCTGGAAGGTATTTCATTATCTATGCACGTTCACCTATCGTGAAGCAGTGGTGCCCGATGAACATCGTGTCCGGATCCGAGGCAGGTGATAGTCCATACACACACAAGTTTCAAAGCGAGATGGCTAGCCATGGCGGAGTAGCCTTCTCCCCCACCCTTTGCACAGTTTTGTGGACCATTTTTTGGCTGGTCCCGGGTGCCGCACCTGGCGGTGAAAGCAGATTCCGGGAGGTTCCAAGTCCAAAGTAAAGTTCAGACCATACAGATCACCTTTCATTTTTGCTGATATTATGTGCATGCGCATCATGCGTGTGTGCGCACACATGTATGTACTAGTAATTATATTTAATCCCTTCTTCCCATTACTAAAACTCCCCCAAATCAAAAGAATAGGATTGGTGTGGCACTTCCGTTTTTTTTGGTTGGGCACAATTGGATTCTTAATTGTGGCAATTGACAATCAATAGTATAGGAGAACAGGATGGTGAAACAATGGGTTCAACCCCCTATTAATAAAAATAGATTGCCACCTGGAGGTTTTTTATTAGGGTCGCATCTCACAAGTTTTATTTTTTATTTTCATTATTAAAGTTTTCATTGGAATATTAGGGGAAAGCTTCGAAATCCAGTTTTGGCAATATTTTATATAGATTTTAATAAGGGATTTAATCAAATTTGAAATATATAGTTTTTTATTTTTATTATTAGGGTTTTTCATTGGAATATTAGGGGCACCCCAATACAAAATGCCACCTAATAGTAAAAACATATATAAACATATATCACCGTGTTTACCATTGGGGGGGAGTGTTTTAGTAATCGGGAGAGAGGATTAACATGTATCCATGCATGTAATGTAATGTAATGTGATGTAATTTAATGTAATGTAATGTATGTAATGTAATATAATGTAATGTAATGTAATGTAATGTAGTGTAATGTAATGTAATGTAATGTTTTGGCATGTATATAAAGTAAGGTAATGTGATGTAATGTGATAATATAATGGTATGGCATGGTATGGTATGGTATGGTATGGTATGTCATTAATGTATGCAATGTACTGTACTGTACCCTAATGCAATGTAATGTAATGTGATATGATATGTATTGTTATGCTATGTTATGCTATGTATTGTTATGTTTTTGTAATGTCTTGTCATGCTTTTGTAATGTCGTCTTGTTATGTGTTGTTATGTATTGTATTGTATTGTAATGTATTGTAATGTCTTGTCATGTCTTGTCATGTATTGTTATGTATTGTTATGTCTTGTTATGTCTTGTTACGTATTGCAATGTATTGTAACGTATTGCAATGTATTCTAATGTATTGTAATGTATTGTTATGTATTGTGATGTATGAATACAATGTATGGATACAATGTATGTATATAATGTATGTGATGTGATGTGATGTGATGTGATGTGATGTGATATAATGTAATGTAATGTAATGTAATGTAATGTAATGTAATGTTATTATGTTGTACTATCTTATCTTACGTTATGTTATGTTATGCACACATATATATATATATATATATGTACATACATATACACATATAGATATATACATACACATATATATATAATCATGTATACATACATATATAATATGCATACGCATATGTTTGCATGCTATTTGCAGACTGCTTCTTCTTGCAGATATGTGACACAACCGAGAGTGGAAGAGACCAGCAAGAGACGGACCGGAAGACCTCTGAAACGAGAGATGGGTACAGATCAGCCAGCCCGAAAAATTGACAGCCCTGCTGCTAAGTTTAGAAAGAAACAGTGGGGGGCGCAAAGAGCAATACACCCGCGCAAAATACTAGATCACTGCGCAATTTCCCAATTCCATTTTCATCCATATTTCGAAAGTGTTGGAAGACGAACACAGTCTTGCTGACCTTTTGCCCGTCCTTTGTTTCTTCCCTTGCTGTTTTTGAACTCTTGAACCCGAAGGCGCTAAAGACTTTGAAGGGTGCGACGGACAATCAAATTGCCAAAACACTTGGCGCAGACAAGTTTGCGGAGGGCCAGATTGTCAAAGCTGTGGGCATGAAGCGCGGCTAACATTAGCATGACTGATTAGCTCAAGCCAAACTTGTTCCAAACAAACTGAAATAACAGATCTTAAAAAATCGTACGAGTTGAACATACTGTACTTGAACTTCTTAGCATCGTGTGAAGGTGATTTTCATGTCACAGCAAGAGGCGGAAAGGCTTGGTTAGCCGTGATTGGTTCTGGTACCACAGGTTAGCCCTTGCCCCGGCAAAAATCTCGACTTGTGCTTCGTGTGTATCTCAGGAATTTGTACAAGCAGCGGGACGAAATCACTGACCAAGCAAAGCAGATGCACAAGGGCCTGAGGTTTTCAGGTGACCTGCAGTTCGGTTACAAGGACACCAGGGTTGAAGCCCGTTGAAACTCCAGTCAAGAAAAAAACACTGCATAAAATCGAGCCAATACTTCTACAACAAGAGTACCACACATGCACCCAACAGTGCAGGTTTGGGGATCATGAACATGGTTTGCGGACTATTTTTACAGTCGAAACCGCCGAGGATACTTGCCCCAACAGATGCTAGCGTATGAATATGCTGTTTTGCCACGTGCAATGGAAGGAGATCATGAACAACACCATCTTCAATGAGAACCCAGGCACCCCCGCCAGATGTTTCTTGATACAGGAGGCATTGGCTTGAAGGTCTATGCACACCTTTATGGTACTTTGGAAATCTTTGGAATCAATGCCAAGTCAACACTGTCTTCCAAGTTTTGTTTTGTGCTTAGCTGCGTCAGGTGTTTGCAATCTGGCTGTGGTAACAAATGTGACAGTTTGGCCCAGTGACTTGCCAATTGCAGGTCAATTCATGGACATGAGCGGCATCACTCTCATTCCGCCTGAGGCCGCGGATGTGACACGATATTCAGGGCACATCACGCCACCATATCTTGCTATATCTTGCTATATCTTGCCATATTTGATCGTAGAGTCGTCATACGGTCGTCGTACTGCACCTCATGCATTGAGCACGTTGCCCGCGCCATAGTCAGGTTACAGTCCAGGCCCATGGCCTCGTTTTGGTTTGTTCTATAGATTCTGTAGATGTGTTGTTTCTATTTGTTTATTGATTTTGCTGTACCTTCGGGACCTGTGGGGTTTCGTTGCTTGGCGCCTGATTTTAGAACATCCGGCGCAAGGCTGTCACTGCTCCCATCCAGGTGTATTCCCAATTTGGATGCATCCTCCAAATTCCTCCAATGCTTACGGGTAAGATAGGTTTCATTGGAATACCATGTTGGTCCTTTGATGCTCCCGTTGTTTTTTGCAGAATCGTTTGACCTGCTTAGTTTCAAAACAAATGTGTTAAAGGTAGACATAACATGACATAACGTTTACATAAAAAGATTACATAAGGGCACAGTAAAATCACAAAAGCGAATGGCAGTAGCTCGGTAAACTTTCTTTGGTCCAGCATTCCAACTCAAAGTGTACGGGGTCAAATTCATATACTGATATACTGTAGTACCACCATGTACCACCATGTACAATGGAGATGAGATAGCCGCACACAATATCAATGCCAAAAATCAGTTGCATCACAGAATGTGGGGCGAAGAGGTGACAGGTTTGTGTGCCAAATGCGTCCAAATGCGTTTTGAAAGTGGGGCAGTATGTTGTCCAGGCATTTCTCCCTCTAGCTGCATGGCTTTGGCTGCCTTGCTTTCGCATTCTTGTCACTTTAACGGTGTCATTTGCCTTTGCATTTGGGTTAATAGTCAGAGTGGTTTGGTCATGCATTTTTTATGCTGTCGAATACTTTCCAATCGTATCCAATTATACCGCTATATATGTTTCATTATGTTTCCATGATCTTCTATGTAAGGGCTGTAAGGGCAAGCCCTGGAAAGTCTTTGTCTGACTTCCTCTGCGTTGCCGCCGCTCTTTTCTAAGTGCTCTGCCCCCAGCAGAGCCGCTCCGGCGCTGCAGTGTTTCATGTGCAAAGTTTCTCGCGTCTTCATCGCACCGCTTACCTTGTTTCGTGCAATTTTCTTGGGCATTTTAAACATGTTTCATATGTTTCCAATTGTTGGGAATGTAGGTGGGATTATCGCAGCCCAACCACACCTATCAGTCCTGACCCCGCCAAAAAAGATCAAACAAGTATGGTGCTTGCAGCTGTTTGGCACATGGTCCCATGCACGCCGATTAGACATAAGCAGGCTGATTAGACTGTGTGTGTGCGCGCCTAGTTTGCATTTGCAGTTGCACACATCCGTTGCGCATCCAGCTACTGCAATTGATTGCAGCCGGCTTAAATTTGCAGAGGGGGATGCATGATGATAAATGAAGACAAATGATGATAAATTATGATAAAGTATGATGCTCGTAATTGAATAACTTGGAGCAGAGCACAGGAAGAGCTGAGAAATCTCTTGGATGCAGCGGGCGAGACCATTGGCGAGGCTACAGAGAAGGCACCGTGCGAACCAACAATCCGCTTCAGATGATAAACATGGAAAGCATTCGAAAACAAGTCAGTAAAATAAACACATTTGGGATTTGTTCATGTAAAGTATTCGGATGTATTCGGTTTGTTCATCAGACATGCCGATGCATAAATTCTAACATATGACCACATAGACTCTGCTGTATAATGTGCTCACACTCGCATCAAAATGTACGATCGTGTGAAGACCAGCAAGGACGACTAGCAACAGTGATTGTCCTGGTTTGACATTTGCGGGCAGGTTTCCAAAGTTGGAGACAACATCAAGGGCTTCTTTGGTTCGCGCTGAGTTCTTGGAGAGGCAGGGCCGCATAGATCACCTGGCAACACAAAATGTACAAAATGTCATATGACCCGCTCAAACTCAGCATCGGTTGCTGTTGTTGATTGCTTAATTTCCAGTCAGATTTGTCAGATCTGCATGTCTTGGTTATATACGTACGCAACATGGGCCGTCTCAGCGCAACTTTTACGTCACTTTGGAGACACCGCTCATTTGTGAAGCCCTGCGAGAGGTGAACTTTGAACAAGGGTGCAGCAGTGATTGTGGCTTTGAGAACAGGTCTTGTTTGGACTCACTTAACGTGTAGACTGGCAGTGTTCCAGCATTCGGACTGCAGCTGTTTGGTTTGGCCTGCTCACTAATGCCTGGCACCATGACACAGTGTTAGTGCAGAACATTCCAGGGCCTGAAAGGCTGTGTCACAGTTCTGCCAGATCCAATTTCTGACGGCACAAAACAAGGATGAGACAGCTGGGATCTGCAAGTGCTCCGACTAGCGACTAGCAATTCATTGGCGAGCTAAGCCTTCTGCAATTAGAAGTGGCGCATACATAAGGTCCACACCATAAATTGGAGTCTCCAAGTCAAACCCCCGAGGAGTTCCCGAGAAAGAAAAAGAGAAGGAAGAGGCGGCTCCGCTGTTGCGTTGTGTTTTGTCGCCATGAAACAGTCTGTGACGAATTCAGCCATTCCATCGTTGACTTTGAGGCACTGCTTTTGGTCAGGGACAATTTCCCTCGTTTTCTAACACGTTGGCAAAGTGCGTTCCGCTTTCAATGCAGGTTTTTGCCGCATTGCCTGCCCCAACGCCAGCACCAGCGCCTGGTGCCTTCACAGGGGTTTCGGCTGTACGATTCCCAGCAAGTGAGCAAGCTGCAACAAGCTGCCCAACATGACCAGTCAGTGCCTGTCGCTGTGGATACATGCTCTTGCAGACTCTTGCAAGTGCATACTGTGAAGTCATCGCAAGTCATACCAGACGAGATCACAAAGGTCGTACGACATGAATGAATCCCATTGTGCAAGCTTCTGTTTGTAAACATGATGCTGTAGATCATCCTTCTAAAGAGATATCGCTGTTTTCGGTACGGCAAGCAATACACGCAATATTGTAATTATCTTACCTTAATGTAATGCAATATTCTGGAGCTTCTGGATCATTCAAAAATCAAAACGGACATCATTCGGCTATTGATTCTACCCCCAATCAATATATCAAGTCCGTTCAATGGCCTGTGGTCGCCGAAAATACATTCGTACTGTATGTCCATACATCGGTATATAATGGTATATACATTGACATGCAGAAATGCCAACCCCCGCACCTGTCTACCTCCATGTCAAATGCATACACAAGAAATACTCATATGACTAGACTAACCGACAGAATTACCTATTGTAATACTAATTTAGTCTTGGTTCGCCTTGGCCTTGCTGAGAGGTTTGCAATTTGCAATACCTTCATTACCGATAGGGGACGACCCTAATTTTTGCATGGCATCAAAATGAACAAATAATTGTGTCCTCTATTCGGCTATGCATATGATCACATGATCATTACGGCAGTGCATGGTTCCATGATTGTTCTTTACACATATGCAAGCAACATCCATGTTGTAAATCATTCCAGATGCACAAAAGCCTCTCCTGTTCAGATCTGGATGTTAGCCAGATTCACATGCGGTTGCAAAGGTTCATGAAGCAATTTGCTTTTGCATTTGATCAACTTTGTTTTTGATTCGCTTGTGAATCGTTTCAGCTCGACTAAGGCCGGCATACCTCCGACACCAGCTTTATCAGGCAGGAACCGTGCATGGACGCGGTTTGTGCGGAATATGGCAATATGGTGGAATATGTAGCGTGAATATGCAGCATGAGTCACGGGGTTCCTCATGCTAGTCAGGGGAATATTTGTTCTTCGTCACTTACTGCTTCTGTGCTGTGATAGCATGCGCATATGCAGCGCCAGCCGCTAGCCCCAGATGAAGCAGCACTAAGAGTCACTAACACTGCATTTGGAATCAGATTGTTCTGGATGCCTGCTGGTTGAGAAATGTTGAGAATGTCAAGATGGAACTCTTCGCCATTCTTTTCACAACTCTTGGCGGAGCCAGAGCCAGCATGTCCACACAGCTGAAAAACCTCCAGCAGGCAACACAAGGTTTGCAAAGAATGCAAGGATTGATTACATGCTGTACTGGGTTTTATCATGTTTTATCATGTTTATCAACACAGACTGCTCCATCCACATCATCCACTGTCCTGGTATGTCAGCAAACTTGCAACATCTGTGGTGTAATCAATGTCTTGACTGTGCACCTTTTGTTCATATTGTCCTGGATGCTGTTCACGTGTGTTGCTTCGAAGGCTTTGAAGTGAAGTATACAATTCTTTGAAGTCTTTCATCGCAGAGACTCGGGATCTCTTCGTAGGTATCGCATCCGTCCCCATCTCTGCGACCACCTTGAGCCTTGCAGCTTTGGAGGCGTTCATACAGCAATTGTCAGATTTGTCCGCCTGTGTCTCTAAGTTTTCATAGTTTTTCAGCTTTTATCTAGTGAAGCCAAGTGGCTTTGGACGTTGGCAGCCCATTTCCGTCCGTTTCCAGCATGCTTTGCAGGGCATCACATCGGTTGACCCCACCAAGAGTGAGGCAATGTACTGAGTTGCACTTGCAATGCCGGAGAAGCCTGTTGATACGAGCATGTACCAGCCTACAAGCACCTACTGTAGCAGTTTAGCATATCTTCTTTTCGCTCGATTTTGAGGCCATTTCAAAAGCATTCAAAAGCATTTCCCATTGCTATGCATCCGCCCTTGTGCTATGGTGGTCAGGAATACATCAGACTTGATTATAGTGGGAGGGCGTGACACATGAAGCTTCCTATTGATGTGTATAGACCCACGATCCTGCCTTTCCAGCAAGATGGAGATGATGGAGGCCGACCACTCCGTTCCCCTTTACACTTTTTTTGCAGACTTTGTTTGCCAATTCTAGTGCCAGATATATAGTTCAGGCCATGACTATCGTTTGCGCGCTTCCATATTTTCTTTCCTCTGAAAGCATAGCCGTGTTACCTTTATGCAAAGCTCCAGGCTTTCAGCTGGTGATTATCACGAAAGCTAGCTTCTGCGAACTGAAGTCCCTCTTGCTTTAGCAAGGTATTGGCAGGGCTGGAATCTCCAATCGCATGAAACTTCATAGTTATACCATGTTATACCCCCCCCCTCCTCCGCCCTGGCTGGCTGGTTCACAAACAGTTTTGCCGTGGCTCAAATCCCCCCCGGGGACACCGTCCGCATGTCGCCACTGGCAGCACATTCGGCAGCATCCGCATCCTCAGCATCATTTGTGTTTTCACGCAAAGGCCCCTGCCAAGCGAGCTTTCGTCCCTTACCCTTGGGCCTCAAGTTCAATATTCTTGCAACCCCTGAAATTTCATTGGTTCGAGAACCTACTGTAGCTTATACTCGAATATGCTGATTTCCACAAAACCCTGGAAAGCGATAGGGTACCCCCAAAAGTGATAACCATAACTAGCAACTACTCAGATGTAAAGGATTTTGACGGGAGCTCACACACACACACATATATATAATGCTATACAGACACACGCACACACACACACATATATATATAATATAGTATAATATAATATAATATGATATAATATGATATAATATAATAAAATATAATAAACTATAAGATAATATAATGTAATGCAATGCAATATAATATAATATAGTAGAAATATTACGACCCCTATACCACCACTGTATATATACTAGTATTAGTTCACACCATGCTGTAGCTATTAGACCAACCTTCCAATGTAGTGTACAGTTCATAATCACTGTCCATATCCCCATAACTAGAAGCGTTAGTTATTGGGGTTGTAGCC
>Ga0126342_10015667_pt1 | contig 13271 bp, 12 predicted proteins | sample Cyp1metagenome_FD_92528 | JGI IMG/M metagenome (GOLD analysis project Ga0126342, IMG submission 92528) | Coral microbial communities from Lord Howe Island, Old Settlement Bay, Australia - Cyphastrea 1 metagenome | ecosystem: Host-associated > Invertebrates > Cnidaria > Coral ...
GATTTTAGGCCTTAATTACTATCTAATTTTAAGCTACTATTAGCATATTATTAGTATGCTAATAGGATACATTTAAGGGTTGTATCCCAGAATGAGATTTTTTTCCTTATTAGCATACTAATAATATCTTATTAGCATGCTAATAAGGAATCCACAAATGGTCAAATCCTTAATATTTTTGTAGGGTAGTACGGCCCGGGGTAGTGTGGAAGTTCATGATAGTATTTTGAAACTGCTGGCTGGCACGTTTCGTCCAGCCCAGCCTGTTGCCAACGGTTTTGCGAAACTGCTGCACCTTCAGCTCCCGGTGCCCCGGGTCGGGTCTCTAAAGTGCTGGTTTCTATACCCAAAAGATCAGGTTAGGCAATTTCCTGCCTAATAGTTAATTCCTTATTTCCTACCTAATTAAGTAAGTTTTAAGGCAAAAATTGTAACCTTATTTTTAAGGTAATTCGGCACGTGGGGTTGAAGTTTTGCGTGCAAACTTGCGAGGGCTGAAAGTTTGCATGCAAACTTGCGAGACGAGGTTGAAAGTTTGCGTGCAAACTTTCGTTGAAAGTTAGGTAAGGAAGAAATAAACTAATGGTTGACTTTTTTGTCTGAGATAAGGAATTACCCTTTCGGCAGGAAAGTGCCTAACCTGATCTATTGGGTATTGTCTCATGCTGCAGGTTCGAAATTGCCGCTAGCCCTGAAAAGCTTTGCTGCAGCTTCAGCCCGTTGCCAAGGGGCTCCAAAAAATCCTATCTATAGTCTATAGTGTTTCGAAACTGCTGGTTGGCACGTTTCGCCCAGCCTTGCCAAGCTCCGCAGCTTCAGCCTGTTGTTGCCAAGGGTTGCGAAACTGCTGCAAACCCCAAAAAATCGAAACTGCTGGTTGGCACGTTTCGCCCAGCCCTGAAAGGCTTCGCTGGAGCTTCAGCCTGCTGCCAAGGGTTGCGAAACTGCTGCAGCTTCAGCTCCAGGTGCCCCGGGTCCAATCATTGCTAGGTTCACCAAGCTTGTTTTTATAGAGTCTCTAAAGTCCTGGTTTCTACATAGGGTCTCATGCTGCAGCTTCATGTCCACAATCTCCTTTCTATAGGGTTTGAAAGCTGCCGCTTGGCCGCTTGGCATGTTTCGCCCAGCCCTGAAAAGCTTTGCTGCAGTTTCAGCCGGTTCCCAAGGGGCAATTCTTTTTTTATATTGTTTCGAATCTGCTGGTTGGCACGTTTCGCCCAGCCTTGAAAGCCTGCAGCTTCAGCCCGTTTGCGAGCAGGCTCCCAAAAGATCTTTTATGTGAGGTTTCGACTGTGCTGGTTGGCATGTTTCGTCCAGCCTTGAAAAGCTTCGATGCAGTTTCAGCCCGGTCCAAGGGCTGCGAGACTCCTGCAGCCCCCCAAAAAATCTTTTCTATAGGTTTCGAAACTGCTGGTTGGCACGTGTCGCCCAGCCCTGAAAAGCTTCGCTGCAGCTTCAGCCCGTTGCCAAGGCTGCGAGACTGCTGCAGATTCCAAAAAATCAATGCTAATCCCCCATGCAGCTCGCTAGATGCTTTGCGGCCGACTTTATACAGAATAGCCTGGTGTAAACTGGAATGGCAACATGATTGGAGTCTATTAAGTGGAAATCCAACATGTTTTGGCTATAAAGTCAAAATCCAACGTTGTATAAAGTCGCCTGGCCATGTAAAAACAGAAAATTCGATGTGGGTTTTTGAGGGTAATTGTGAACATTTCCCATTACTAAAATCCAGATAGTAGTACTTGTGTCGAACAGTGGCACTATAATGTGGATTTCCTATACTAAACAACGATGGTTGTAATATCGATTGTTTCCTCAATCACGTCGATGGAAGCATCGACATGATTGTGTATAAAGTTGAGGGGCCACGATCAAACTTTGGGGGAATATCATCGACCTCATCGATGGGAAACCCAAAAGACATCGAAACCGAACGAAACCGACAGCCAGACAAATATCGATATCGAAGTCGTTAACAACATCGATTGTGTATTTTTCAGGAGTAAAACCCGGTCAGGCCACTTTAGAGAGGCATTCTCTGATCGGGAGTGGGCAAAAAGTGGTCCAACCAACATCGATTGGGTTTTTTCAGGGGTGCAACCCGGTCAGGCCACTTTATAGAGGCATTCTCTGCTCGGGAGTGGGTATAAAATTGCCCAACCATGTCCAACCAACATCGATTAGTTTTTTTTCAGGGGTGCAACCTGGTACGGCCACTTTATGGAGGCATTCTCTGCTCGGGAGTGGGTATAAAGTGGTCCAACCAACATTCGATTGGGTTTTCTCAGGGGTGCAACCCGGTCAGGCCACTTTATAGAGGCATTCTCTGCTCGGGAGGAAGTATAATTTCAGGGTGCAACCCGGTAAGTCCACTTTATGGAGGCATTCTCTGCTCGGGAGTGGGTATAAAGTGGTCGATCCAACATCGATGTGTGTTTTTTGCAGGGGTGCAACCCGGTACGTCCACTTTATATAGAGTCATTCTCTGCTCGGGAGTGGGTATAAAGTGGTCCAACCAGCATCGGCTTGTTTTTTTTTCAGTGGTTTAACCCGGTCAGGCCACTTTATAGAGTCATTCTCTGCTCGGGAGTGGGTCCAACCATGTCCAACCATGTCCAACCAACATCGATTAGTTTTTTTTCAGGGGTGCAACCCGGTCAGGCCACTTTATAGAGGCATTCTCTGCTCGGGAGGGGGTATAAAGTGGTCCAACCAACATCGATTGGTGTTTTTTCAGGGGTGTAACCCGGTCAGGCCACTTTATAGAGAGGGTTCGGTGGCTCGGCCTCTGCAGACGGCGTCAGGTGACGAGGAAACACTTTCAGCTCTATAAAGGGACTTGGATGATGCATCTCATGACTCTATAAAATGCTCTGCAGCAATTTTCTTTCTATAAAATGCCCTGGTTGCAGCACAAATTCCCTTCTTAAAGGGCAAGCTTCACTCTATAAAGTGCTTTGCCATGTATGCAGCCCCAAGAGAAAAATATTGGCTCGAAATCATTGGGGAGACATGTTTCTCTAAAGTGGATGGTGACATGTTATGGCCATTCTTTGAAGGGAACCAACGGTCTGTAAAATGCATTGCTGCATATATTGAATCGTTTCCTTGTGGGAAACCAGCCGGGTATAAACTGGAAAGCCAACGTTGTATAAAGTCATCTTCCAGGCCCAAGGGCATGTTGCAAAACACGGCTTTGTCCCCCATGGTCGGTGTATAAAGCGGCGACCGGAAGCCCACTTTATAAGTCATGAGAGCTATACATGGGGGATCCATTCTATAGGGTTTCCAAACTGTTGGCTGGCAGCCCTGAAAAGCCTCGCTGCAGCTTCAGACTGACCCTGTGTCACGCCTATACACTTTACTAAAAAGCTTCGCTGCAGCTTCAGCCCGTTGATGCCCGTTGCCAAGGGCTGCGAAACTGCTGCAGCTTCAGCTCCAGGTCACCAGGGTCCAAACTTTGCTAGGTTCATCCACCTTGTTTCTATTGTACTATACAGGGTGTTTCTACAACGTCCTTTCTATAGGGTTTCTAAACTGCTGGTTGGCACGTGTCGCTCAGACCTGAAACGCTTCGCTGCAGCTTCAAGCTTGCTGCAATGCACTGCAAGGGTTGCGAAACTGCTGCAGCTTCAGCTCCAGGTGGCCAGGGTCCAAACTTTGCTAGGTTCACCAACCTTGTTTCAATAGGGTCTCCAAAGTGCTGGTTCTATAGGGTCTCTAAAGTGCTGCAGCTTCAGCTCCAAAACCTCCTTTCTATCGGGTTTCGAAACTGCTGGTTTGCACGTTTCGCCCAGCCTTGAGAGGTTGCCACAAGCTTCCAGGAACTCTTCACACCAGCTTGCCCAAGGCTCAAAAATCACCAAGAGCCTGCTTCTTTAACAGGGGGTCGGCGGCACCGGGGCGGTAGCCCTTTTATAATGACTATTGTCATTAGCTGCTATAACATGCTTGAACAGGAGCATGTCTCATTGCTGGTGAATCCACAGCCAGATTCAACTCTTTGGCCTCATCAATCGCAACCAGAGACACCCGCTGAAGCTGCTTCAGCCTCTGCGAATGGACCTGCATGTGCGCTGCATTGGACCCTCACATTCTCTTGTTGTTCTGATATCCTTGTGCTGCTTTTGGCTGGAAAATGCCTCCATTCCATTCGATATTCGGGATTTGTCAATGAAACTGTAATAATTTCAACTGCGGTAACATCTACTGTATTGACCGTCTTCCAAGTCTTCAGTGTTCTTTTCACCCATGAGCCTCCTTCAGAGCCCGTTCCGGGGACATGAAGACCACGAAGGCACCATTCTGCACCGCGTGCAGCACCTGTGGCCAACTTGCCTCTCCGCCCTGGGGAGAACAAACCACAGCCGAAAGGCCATGCTGCCGAAGACGTTGTGCCTGGGCGGGTCAACCTGAAGCCAAAAGGGCCAAAAGGGCCAAGAGTTAAAATAGTTTGAAACTTTTTTTGGAACATATTGGAACTGTTGGAATGCAAATTGAAACCAAATGAATGCTCAAGAAAAATCAAGGAATTTGGGTGACAGTGTGACCTGGTGTGTCCAGGGCATGCCTCTCTCAAGAAAAAGACCCATCTTACCTCCGGTGGTGTTGTTCTAAAGTATAGTGATAAATTAGACCAATACAATCAGCAAATGTGATTCAATGGAGAAGGGGATTCAAGTAAAAAGTCCATTTCAATCCAACAAAAATGGTCGACTCTTGCATGACAGGCTTCGATGCTTCGGTCCCTCTGAACTCTGAACATTCATTTTCATCATGATTTTATTCATATTCTTATATTATTTCTTATCATATTCTAATGGATTCTACAGATTTGAATGCTATTTTTGCCCAGTGCTCTAGAACCCAAACTACTAGGCTTGCTGGCCTGGTCATGCATCAGCGATACCAGCGGCGAGATGACTAAAGCCACGGGGACAGGTCCTGCACATAAAACACAAACGAATCAGATTAAAAACAAAACAAGAAACATATATATATATAATTACTTTACTTCGAGTGATCCCCACCATGGCATTTCAAAGCATTCCGTGCTCTAGTACAAACATGTACAAACCCTCAGTGTCTTTGGGTTGAAATGCAGTTGCCAATCGACATCAGCAAGAAAGCAACCTGATATATTATTATATATATATGCATTTATATGCCATCTCTTATGACATTCTTTCTTTCTGGCATAAGTATCTGGCATATCTTCTGACATTCTTTCTAGCATTCTATCTGGATCTATCTGGTATATCTTCGGAGATTCTTTGTGGTTGAGGTCCGGCGGGGAACACTCTGATCCAGAGTCCAGAGGTTGCTGTTCGGGTCCGGCGGGGAACACTGCGATCTAGAGGAAGGAGGAGGAAGGAGGCGGGCAGGCCGGGCAGGCTGACATAAAATCTAACAACCCTCACCTGACAGGTGGGGAATAAGGTTTAAGTAATGAAGAATCTCATAGAATGTCAAGATTCTCATCTAATTTACCAAACCAAACCTGCCGGATGATCTCAGTCGCCCAACCTTGACTGCCATATGTCTGGTGCCAATGGCGCTCAACCAGCGCTGGCAAGATGAAGCAGCCACTCTTGCCTAGAATGAAAGAATATGAAAGCGATTTTTCAAGATCTTGGCACTCAGAAGGGCTCAGTATTGATGAAGTCCAGTGAGGACTGACTAAACCATACTGAAGCATACTAAACCACATTGAGGACTGACTTAACCATCTGAAGAGTACTGAAGCACTGCACCGTGCCAAGGTGCCACTGCCAGTTCCAGAGAGCACAAAGCAAGAGCGGCCAGCGGCCCAAGCTTCCACCGAGCGGCGCCTGGATTGCTTTTGCGTCAATGAGTGCCATTTTGATGAACGATCTTTTGATCGTGTGAAGCGCTCAGAGGGGAACATATCAGTGATTAGTGAACACATGTGAACACCACACCAGCTACCAACATCCAACATCAAGAATTTCACCATGATCTCATACAAGTAATGGCAAACAAGCACACAGACAAACGCGAACAAACACATGAAACTGCCAGATGGAGGGACAAGTCAAAGGCAAAACGTGCTGGAAAACATTTCGCGTATCTCCGTGCATACTGCAGTATTTGGTGCTTTCATGATCTACCGTTTGCGGTCACCGGCCCCCAGATCCCTGCCGGGCTTGAGATGACTTGAGGCCATGGCTGAAAACTCCTTAGCCGTGGCCATCCAAAGTGTCTTTGCGCCAAACCCTCGGCCACCTGTTGCAAGGGTTTGCCGCTCTCATCCGCTCGACTTTGTTTCCTCCTTTTTCTTCCCTTCTGATTCCCATTTTCACTATATCTTTAATTATTGTTCACCTATCCTTTAGATTCTTTCAGCACAGCCTGAAACTACACCACATTTTTTCAAATGCAACTCAAGGTGAACATATTCATCGGTAGCAACAGTTTGGGCGTGGAGATCGCAAGGCGGGTCAGAAAAACAACATATGGCCGTATATCGCTGTCCTTTCGATCCTTGTGATGCTGCGCGATGCTGGAAGTTTATTTGATCACAGTACAGCTACGCTGCGTTCAAAGACCTTCTTCCAGTTTCAAGTGCCACGAGGGTTGTAAGGAAACTATAGGTGACTGAACTGAGATCCAAAGCAACCAGTTGACATCTAAGTGAAATTTGCGTGTCACCAGAAGTGTTGCAGGAAGTAATTCTAATCCTCCTTCTTCAACCCAGAAAGAAACACACACACACACAAAGGTACGAGTATTGCGACGGTCGAAACTATGGTTAAAAGAGAAAATGTTAGAAAAATCATTTACACAAGATGCAGACATGTGTTTTGGCCACTTGAAAGGAGTTGACTCACCTCCACCGCAGCTGTCTGGAGAACCTCCGCAGGGTCCTACAATTGCTTTCCAATTGGAACGATTGAAACTGAAGGATTTGGATGTGTGAAAAAAAACATCTAAAAACAATGTGCAAATTTCATCATTTCATACTATTTCCCTTGGGATTCCAGGGCCCAATCGGACTCTCCCATTCTTCAGATAGAACACCTGTTTTAGTTTTTTTAGGGATGAAAAGTAAACATGGCAGCCCTAAAGAACACAACTTATACCAAGGCACCGGCACAGGATCAAAAAAAACAGGGAACCCGGCTACCAACAATCTGTCCTTACAAAACACGTCACAAAAAAACAAAAATAAAAAATACCAATAGTACCGCACAAAGCGGTGGCGGAAGATTCAAAGATAGGAAACATAGGAAACCCATGGGAGGTTGGTTGTTGTGAATCATGGATGGCAGGGCGAACCCACTGATGGACCGCAAGGTGGTTGGAGTGCCGGGTTATCTATCGATCTATCTCTCTGTCTGTCTGCCTGCCTGCCTGCCTGCCTGTCTGTCTGTCTATCGATCTGCTTATCTATCTATCTATCTATCTACCTAACCTAACCTAACCTAACCTAACCTAGCCTAGCCTAGCCTAGCCTAGCCTAACCTAACCTAACCTAACCTAACCTTATCTATCTATCTATCCATCCATCCATCCATCCATCTACTTATCTATCTATCTATCTATCTTATCTATCTATCTACCTATGTACCTATTTATCTATCTATCTATCTATCTATCTATCTATCTATCTATCTATCTAATCTATCTAATCTATCTAATCTATGTAATCTATCTAATCTATCTAATCTATCTAATCTATCTAATCTATCTAACCTATCTAACCTATCTATCTATCTACCTATCTACCTATCTATCTACTTATCTATCTATCTATCTATCTATCTATTTATCTATCTACCTATCTAACTAGCTATTCTAATCTATCTAATCTATCTAATCTATCTATCTACCTATCTATCTATCTACCTATCTATCTATCTATCTGTCTATTTATCTATCTACCTATCTATCTATCTATCTATCTAGTCTATCTAATCTATCTATCCTATCTATCTACCTATCTATCTATCTGTCTATCTTTCTATCTATCTTTCTATCTATCTATCTATCTACCTATCTATCTATCCATCTATCCATCTATCCACCTATCCACCTATCCATCTATCCATCTATCCATCTATCCATCTATCCATCTACCCATCTATCCATCTATCCATCTATCCATCTATCCATCTATCCATCTATCCATCTATCCATCTATCCATCTATCTATCTATCTATCTATCTATCTATCTATTTGTCTTTCTGTTTGTCCATCCATCTGCCTATCTGTCTTTCTATCTGTCTGTCTATCTGTATATCTATCTGTCTTTCCATCTATCTATCTGTCTATCTGTATATTTGTCTACCTGTGTCTGTCCACATGTCCATCTGTCTACCTGTCTATCTACCTATCATCAATCTGTCTATCTAGCTATCATTCAATCTAGCTGTGCGTCTCTCTATCTATTTATCTTTCTTTTGTTTTTATCTATCTGTCTGTCTGTCTGCCTGTCTATCTATTTTTCTGTGACCTGCAAGCTTGAAAACGAAGCTATTCTGCGAGACGTCCTCAATTTTCGAAGTTGACAACATCAAAAACGAAACAAGTCTGCGAGACTTCCTCAATTTTTGAGCTTGACAACATTAAAAACGAAACACTCGGCGAGACTTTCTCTTTTTTTGAAGTTGACAACATCAAAACCGAGCAATTCTGGCGAGGCTTCCTTCAGAAATCGAAAGTTGAGTGCGGGGCTGACGGCCTTGTGCCCATGCATTGCGCGATTTTCCAAATATTTCCACTCCATCTGTCTAAAGCACTGCGCCTGCCACGAAAAAGTGAAGCCAGGTCATACGAAGTGCTGCGCCTGTCACGCAAAATCATCTTAGCAAACCTGAAGATCTGATGCTCCAAAATGCAACCCTTCCCAGGAAATCAGCGCACTGACCTCCCAACATCTCTGGTGAACATGTCTCTTGTACTGCGCCTGTGACGCGAAATACATCTTCGCAGATCCTCAAACTTCCCACGCCTGCCATTGTTTTTGAAAATGCTACAAAACCCTCACGTTCTCACTTTTGGCAAGGTCCCGAATCCATTGCGCCTGCCACACAAAACGGCATCCTAACCTCAAAAAGGGCTCCGAGACCGCCAGTTTTCAACACTTTTGACGTCAAAAGGTGCTTCACGCCACAACGGCGTACACTTTTCCAACATCTCAACTTCCAAAAGTGGTCCGCGCATGTGGTGTTTTTATGTGCTTTTAACATTTTGACTTAGAAATGTCCTTCGCGCCACAACAGCGTCCACTTTTCCATCTCTCCTCTGGCCAAATGGCTCCGCACCCGCCGCTTTAGCGAGCCTACTTTTCGACCCTCCGGAGCCACAAAACATTGGAAAAACAGTGAGTCGCGACTTTTCTACCTTTTCGCGCACCTGCATCTTCTTTCTTCTGACTCTTTCTCTTCTCTGATCTTCTTTCTATTCGACTGACTCTTTCTCGTCTCTGACTCTTCCCACCTCTGCTTCTCCATCTGTCCATATTGTCGGAGGTTTGACTTCTAAACTTATTTCTTCGATTGAAGAATCAGAGAGTTCATGCTTGACCATATAGCCAACCGCTGAAATCACGTGTGAACCTGATGTATGTATGCAACGTTGGTGCGTGAAGCAACCGGAAAACAAACCAAATTGATCTCCAACTATCTCCAAAATGCAGCCTCTACCAGGATATCTAGAATTATATAAGATTCCGGGGTGGAAAAGTAGCTAAAACCATCTAAAACATGCATCAAAAACAAAAGAATCTTAAAACGCTACGTATAGGCTATGGGATGCTATGGGTCAACCTGGGTGACCCCTTTCTTGCAAACCGCGTTTTCTATGAATTACATGAATTTACTCTGGCTGCGCTGCCACGTCCCGGAGTCTCTGCAGATCTCTGCGGTGGATCGGACAGTCCAAACCAGATAGACAAGAAATGGCAAGAACAATATGCCGTGACACAAAATAAACAAGTATAAATAAAATATATTATAAATTATAATTATATCCGGGCTCCTCCAGGTACAAGTATCATCAAGTATCAACATCTGATTTGATGACCCTGCAACACCTTTCCGAGTCCTGCACAGGAGTGCAAAGGCTAAATGGCGTGAAGCCTGAACGGACGGAGGTGATAAGCCATAAGCAGACTTAACGCTCGAAGCAAAGCTCACTCGCACATTGACTTCTGTGGATGCAAAGGGCAACCTTCATTTCACAACCCTCAAATTGCATTCAAAATAGATCAAAATACTCTAATCAGTAGTCTCTATTCTTGTCATTGCAGCAATGCTTTCTTGACACAGTTCGATCCACTCTGCGTCTGCGAACTGAATAAAATAGATTATATATTTAAGTAATTAAACAAATTAAAGTATACAGTGTATACAGTACCTATAGTAAACAAATACAGCATATTCATGGCATCGATCGCTTGACAGTTCTATTCAAGAATTGCATGTTTCTGTACAAAGAACGAGATGTCACACACTCCGAACCAAACCTATTGGTTCCATCTGCGCGTTCAATGCCTCAGCCATGTATTCTAACGGGGTCTAACATGCATACAGCGATTGTTAGATTGTCTATATACATATATATATATATATTATATACTGTACTGATGTATCTTGTTGGACTGATGGAAAGTCCGCGGATTTCGAAGATAATAACCCTTTGCTGCAGTCGTTGGAGGCATTGAAGAGCATCACTGCTTCGAAGCCACATCTATATATATATATATTTCAGTTTACAGTGAGGAAAATACCCGGAAAAAAGCGACAAGCACTGGACGTGGAGGATTCTGCTGGCAGGTTTTCCGCTTCAAGTTAAGCAGAGTTGAAGAGGTCGGATCAGCTCATAACAATTTGTTTTTCTTCCCCAAATGGAAATCAATGGAAATCTGTACACCGTCAGCTGAGGGTGGGACGCTTCATCAGCAACATCTTTGCAGGGCTCTCTGCATTGCAAAGACTACAAATATACAGGACGTGACAGGATACAGGTGGATACAGTATTTCAATGTATTTGAAGTGCTGTTGGTCGGCATTCAATGGATTCCACGGTCGCGTTGCCTATCCTCAATCTGGACAAGCTTTGGTCAGGCTAGACACTGCTGTGGCGTGGAGTCCACTGGCTTTGGTTCTTGTGCAGTACAGTTGTCTGTATGTTCTTGTGTGGTCACTCTTGCTACCCTGACTTTGCCGGTTCAAGCGGTTCAAGTATGCGTCCTTTGATCAGAACTCATCGTCCTTTCGGAAAGCGACAGGTGGCAGGATACCGCATCGCCTTACCTCATCAACAGTTCCATGGATGACGTCCTCCTACTGTCAAATGCCTTGTTGTCTTCTCGTATGCTTGTGTTCCTTAATTGTTTGTCGAGGTTTTTGGGTGTTCTTTGCTGCCGAACCGCTGTATCAGCCAATCATGTCTTGCGGTGCCAAAAAGGATCCAACAGCCGTCGGCCGCAGGTCGTTGCCATCCTCCAATCAGTCAATCAGCAGCTGGTTTCCTGGCCCGACCCAAACATAGCACACCTAGAGAGGATAAATCACCATCTTGCCGCACTTTTTGCTGCGAGATGGGTCCAAATGACCGGACTTGCCTGTGACTTGCCCAGCTTTGTAGAGGGGGTCCTTTTCCACTGAGAATCTCTCGGCCGCTCTGGATGCTCCAAGAGCGACTCCAATGTGCTCGCAGGACTTTGAATGCCCGGAAGAAGTATACCGTGGCGCAAGTGTCTCAAGCATGCACCACGGGAAGACCAGCCAGGAAGCGCAAATCCAGGTGAGCAGAATGCCGATATGAATCCATGTGCAGCAAAACCATTATGCAATGCAGTGTCACGGCAATGAATACATGCCACCAAGTATGTAGATGTGGATAAGGGATGCCACCTGGCAAATGGCGTAGTCTGGTGCAGTGATAGTTGTCGAGGAGCCAACTGACGACTGAGAGGGCAAACATCAGCAAAGCTGCTTGCAGGACTCTCGCCTTCTGATTGGATTTTTCAATAGCAAACTGTACTGGTATGTAAAAATATGTAAATCATGTAGCCATGGTAGCAATCTGTAAACTCTAAATAAAGATGAACGGCTCCACCCTGGCTTACTTTGGCGCCTAAACTTGAAAAAACTCCACAAACATTTCATGACAACATGTAATTATTAGCTATTTTAAAAATCATTCTGACGCCAAACCCAGACAACCTATGACAACTTGTTAGGGTTTTTGTGCAATTTTGTGCCCTACTATCAGCATTTGTTAAAATCTGTTGAGCATCTGCTGCTTTGCCAGCACGTCGGCCCTTGTCTTCCTGAGCCGCCAGCCGCGAAGCCATGGCAGAGATGCCCCAGCCTGGTCAGATCGGCATCGGAGATCTGCACTGGACATGACTCGACTGTTGAAAGAGTTTATATATATATATATAGATATTATAATTACGGCAGTTGCCACAATTATAGAACGGAAGTTGAGGAGTACGAAAGTACGGTTGTTTACCGTACCCTGTTGTTCCATAATTCCTGTTTCCTCAGAACGTTGGGAAAATAATTACTCTCAACTTACCCCTAATTTTTTTGTCGTTCTATAACTCGTGTTTGTGTTCCATAATTGTGTTTTCCCCCTATTTCTCACATTTACCAATTCTTTTCTATAATAGCTCGTTCTATAATTGTGTGTTCAGTAATTAAATTTGCAATAATTATGTTCTATAAGCCTGGTTTCTATGTATATACATTCTTCCGTGTAACAGAAAAATACATAAAATGATGTAAATACATAAGTAACCTCCAAAACTCACACAATCTGCGTGTTGCCGGTGGTTTCAATGAGAAGTTGAGGAGCACAAATTAATTATACAACAACCAAAAACTAATTATAGAACAGGATCCGAATCCGCGCGGAATCGGGATCCAGAGGAGTACGAAAGTACGGTAAAGACTCCTAATTCCGTTCTATAATTGTGGCAACCCCTGTATGTATATAAATATAAATGTATATATATATACTGTTCATATCAAAAATAAGTATTTGTGTATAAATATATATATATATAAAATATATGTATATGTAAATAATCTTTATATTTGCAAATATAATATGTATATATATATATGTATATATATATATGTGTGTATTTATATGTGTATTTATATGTGTATTTATATGTGTGTCTATAAAAGATATATATATATATATTATATATATATATTATATATATAATATGTATTATATATATAATATGTGTATATATATCTATCTAATATATATATATATGTGA
>Ga0126342_10015668_pt1 | contig 13271 bp, 11 predicted proteins | sample Cyp1metagenome_FD_92528 | JGI IMG/M metagenome (GOLD analysis project Ga0126342, IMG submission 92528) | Coral microbial communities from Lord Howe Island, Old Settlement Bay, Australia - Cyphastrea 1 metagenome | ecosystem: Host-associated > Invertebrates > Cnidaria > Coral ...
CTTTGCATCAGCCGGGCAGGCGGTGGAAAAAACAGGAAATCACAAACCCTGGGTTTGTGTTGGAAACCCTGGTTATTTTTCAGACCCTGCGTTTTTTGCGGGTCCGGAGTTTCAAGGTATATAGAATAAAAATATACGCCAGTCATACATGGGTTGCAGTCATGGCTTGTGAATCACCGGGGTTGCGCCTCCATGTCATCGAGAAATTGTTCCAAGTTTTTGGCCTCCTGCGACACCGCCACCTTTCCGGATTTCCGCAAAATGGTGATTTCAACAGCAACTGTGGTGGTTCCATGGGATACTGTGGTGATATACAGCTTGTTTCCATATATTTTCCCCACCTGCCAGGTGAGGGTCCCTAGATTTTATCAAAGTTGCTTTCTCCTCCCCTTCTCTTCCGGTAGCCTGGGATCTCAACTGCGAGTTGCGGATATGGTGGGCACTGCCGGACTTCATCCGCGAGCTCCAGATGTCAGTGGGCACTCGGACCTCAACCGCGAGCGCAAGATCTCAGTGGGGCCTTAACCGCGGGCGCCAAATTTCAGTGGGCACTGCCGGACCTCAGCCAGGCGCCAGAGAGAATGTCAGATAGAATGCCCGAAAGAATGGGAGAATAGATGCCAAATAGAATGCGGGAAAGCACGTCAGAGAGAATGTCAGAATAGATGCCAGAAATATGCCAGAATGAATGCCTGAAAAGATGCCAGAGAGGATCTCAGAATAGATGCTGGATAGAATGCCAGAAAGAATGTCAGAATATATGCCACAAAGTATGTCAGAATCCATGCCAGATAGATAGAATGTCAAAATATATGCCAGAAAGAATGTCAGACAGAATGCCAGAATAAATATGCCATGTATACTTCCAAATAAAGTGTCCGGGTAGGGATCACTCGAAGAAAGCAATTTCATATTATGATGTTAAAAAATCATATATATCTATATATATATAGGTTTAACACTTCTATTTTACTTATATATCTATACAGTGGCCTATCTAAATTAACACATATAACCCATTGATATTAGTGAAGCCTGAATTTCACATGGAACCAAACACAAGGGGACCATCTCCGGTATGGAGAATTCTGTCGACACCCCATTGGACCAGTTTATCGAATCCACGTTGATGCTTCCAGTCTTCTGATTCACTGGTCTGTGGACACCCTGAAGTAAATCACCTATACATCTGCCTGAATTGTAATGATTAACTTACCTGAACGTAGCTGCTATCATAAGACTATTTGGGGATAGTTACCCCTTACTAATCATCATTCCCGTGAGGTCACATTGAGGTCATTGTGGCTATAAATTCATTTAATCAAATACATCGACATGTGTCACCATTCTTGCTGGTATCTATCTCCACGTGTGCATGTCACATTCCACCCTTGCACTTCCCTATTCTTGCTGATCACATCCCCATGTGTGCCACTGTGAAACTCCGATGTGTGCTGCTTAGGCTTACACCAAAAATAAATGATGGTTAAATCCCCACATGTTGCGGGTGATTTCATCACCATTCTGAATGCTGAATTCATGTGAATTCTCCTATATAATATGTACTCTATTTCTTGCCATAGAAATCATCAGGACGGCATCGTGGCATCGCTCAAAAAAAAAAAGACACCGAGGGCCCCACCTGAAAACTGACCAAGGGCGTGTTCAGCCTCATGGCCCTGGCAGGGAGATCATAAAGCATTATTTTTTTTGTTTGTTGTTCCCATCATTGTTTGTGTTTGCTCGTAGGGAAGGGATTGCCATGGATTTCCAATTGCCATGTTTGATGACACTTTGATGACACTGGAGAAACATAGATCTATCATATTCTCTAAGAGTATAGAATCTAGATCTGGACACCCATCTATGCCACTAAAAACAAATTCTTTGTTACTTTTAGTGATGCTGAAGCCATCCAACCCTCTGGATTTAAACCAGGCTACTTCTTTTCATCCAATGAGTTCATGCGGGTCGATGTACACTCTGGTTAAGACTAAGATAGCCATGGAAAATTACCAATTTATAGATGATTTATAGATGATTTTTGATGATTTATGATGATTTACCTATTAAAACCCATGATTTTCCAGTTCGCTACGTTAAATAACCAAAGGGTAATCATCAATCCTTCACTTTAAACTGGAAGAAGTGTCTGAGATCCTCCTGTGAAGGGAGCTTGAAAATATCCAAACACCGTTGGAACCAAAAGGTTTGACAAAACGATACAGTAACGCCCAAAAATCATAGAGTTTTGTAATTCATCACTATTTCAGTAGATTTGTTTTTTCTATCGTTTGGGTGATTACTATATGATACTATAATCTATCCTGAATACATAATACACACAGCTGTTTTTTTTTGCCGGGAATAATTGGGATGAATTAATCAAATCAAGCAGTCTACTTCCCAGTAATTTTGGGGTTTTCACTGTTTTCCCAGTATTCTCGCAAGTGTTTCACATTTTCTAGGCGGCATAATCATGTCTGATATTTCTGCTTCTGCCCATACAAATGGCCGGTCGATGAGATGGGTTTGTCTGCAGACTTTGTCAACATCCTCAAATCTCATGCATGTCCGATCGTCATTTCAGACTTAAACTGGCCAGATGTCAATTCATTCTTGCACAGACCCGTATGTATGTTTTGGACCTTGCGAATAACCCCAACTGCTTTTTCACTCGCGTCGAAGATAACTGTCTAAAGCACTGCTTGGCTTGACTATACGTTGTTTTTGAAATTTGCACACGGCTGATAGTCGAATGGTGCAACCGATCCCCGACATAATCACAACATATCACGGCGGCCTCTACGGCTGCAGTGGGTATGTCTGAAAATGGGGTATACCCCCAAATAATCCATCATATGGTAAAATAATGATGAATCATGATGAATCAATGAACTTAGGAATACCCAATTTTCAGACTCAGCCAAGTTGGGAGTAATGATGTGTCCGATGATAAACCCCGCTTGATCCAATAACCAACTCAAGCATCGGGAGACCTCTTAAGCAAAAAGAGAATAGCACAGAGGGTAAGAAAGGCTCCGGAAAACGAAACACTTCACCCAGATTTGGTACATTATCTGGTTGGTGGTTTTAACCATCTTGAAAAATATGAGTTCGTCAATGGGAAGGATTATCCCATATATGAAATGGAAAATAAAAAATGTTTGAAACCACCAATCAGTTCTGATACCTTACATTGCATTACTTTTTAAAGAATCGAGGCGAGAGTTGGACAACGTCAGAGATACCTGGCAGTACCCATAGCCATTGATGGTGGCATCCCAAAGTTTCCCAAGGATTTTCCATTTTTTTACTGGTGAAGTCAGTTAACCCTATGTTTGAACCGTGTGGAAAAAGTGTTTTTCCATAGTGTACACCTAAATCATCTAAATCCATTGGAGCATCATCATTTTTCCCATAGGCATTTGGAGGTACAATACCCCATTTTCAGACACACCCATATCACTGTCCATTAGTCTTGCGACATCTTGCGACCTCTTGTGCCATAGTATCCCATGTGTCAAAGGGGTCCTAGCGGCCAACTTCCACTCGACAACTGTGCATGGCTTGTCAGGGGCTCTGCCAAACAAAATTATGCGCTTCACAAACGCCCGGAGGATAGTCATTGACACTGCTTACTTATAATTACATACAGGCAACTATGTGTATGTATATACATATATATATATTATACACATATTTATTCATATTACTCATTGTCTCATGGTGAAAGTGCATAGAATCTCACATGCAAATCAAGTTTTATACGTTCTAAGACACATATACCATGAACATTCATGAACATGAAATAACATAAATATATTATGTACAATGGTAGTTCTTGCAGAAGATCACCATCCAGCGTTTCCAGTGGGAAATCACTGGCAAAAACGAACACAGAAAATGAAAATCACTGTGGTCCCTGGTGGAGGATTGTTGGCAAGTGTTCGACATAGAAAAACATGAAATACATCTTTGATAAATTTTGTTTGCCATTCGTATCTGATAAACATCAAACACTCCAAAAAAAAGGAATCTCGAATCGATTCATTCGCACACTGCTGCGCCAGATCTGGAGAATCCCCAAAATTTGATCCCTGGCATGTGCTGCCCATTTCCAAGGGGTCGTGGATGGTCAATGGGTGTTCATTCATCCCCTATAAACATCCCCTATAAATATTAAGGTAAATCATGAATCACCAATCACCAATCCTGCATTTTAAGAATCACATGAAAAATCCTGTCATGTCGTTCTCATGACCTGAGGTGACCTGGATCCTGGAACCTGTTTTTTGCGCTCGCCCCGACAAGACTCCTTAAGTCCTCTCGCAACCAGGCAGAAGGGTGCGGCGTATGATTGCATGACTCGCTGCAGCTTCAAATGCACCGCTGCTTGTCTGCTTGTCATTCGGAATGAGGAGATGTATCCTAGAAAAATACCAACATGTACATATGTGTATATATATATGTAATTTATATATGCATATGTATATATATATAGTATACTACATACTATATTGAAATATTATATAAAGAATTAAAAATATATGTAAAATGGATTAAAATGGTATAAATAATTAGTTAGTTTGCCCGTCACGGCTGCATTTTGCATTCCTGTGTGATCTGAGTATGGCCTCCTCCCCCCGAATGTGCCACTCAAAATCGGCTGAACTGTGATCTCAGCGTGCTGGGACGGATAAATTTTGATGTGTCGCAGCACGTCAGCCATGGAACGTCCAAGTTCGAATCGGGTTTGTCTGAAAAAAGGATCCCCCGAAATCAGTTTCCCCACCATTGAGGCAATATCATTATACCATGAGGCAATATCATTATACCATGCTATATCATCTATATCCCATTTTTGGACAAAACCCAACGGGTTATTTCGCGACAACGGAAGGCCCCTTCCAGCTGGGAGGATTTGTGAAATTGAGGAAAATTCGCTACAAGGGCGCGCGGACCTGAAAAGGGGGAGAACCTCATTGTATGTCCATTGAAGATGGCAAACGCTGATTTGGGAATTGACTGTGAGAATGCCTGTGATAAAATTCGGAAACTATCTTGATAGGAAAATACCTGAGAAAACTATCAAAATCTCATTTTTTTCTGAGTTACTGCAACCATTTCCCACAACAGTGTCTGTCTTGGTCTACTGTGGAGGAAGTGACCTTACTATTAAAGAAAACAAACTCGCTGGTCAAAACTGAGGATGATTGGAATCGGATGGTTACCTAGACCTATACTCTCCATGTACCCATATTAAAAAAAAATCGTACGTTCGCCCGTTTTTATGTTTACTTTCACTGGGTCTAGGTCTTCAAGAAATCACTATTCAACTACTCAACTACTCTGGTTCATCTTGCACTTCAACATTTTGGATGATCATGAGAAACATTTCAGAAACTATGGCCATTGAAATTTTCACAGATCTCATTGAAATTTGGAAGAATTGGCCGTAATCCGGCCGGCGAATCATGGTTCACCCCACGACGCTTCCTCGCAGCTTGCAGTCTCAAAAAATCATCGAATGGAGGCTTTGCAGGTATCCAATAAAATCACATCAAGCGTTGCAATGTTTGAAGATCTCTGAAGATAGTGGTGTTCAAACAAAATTCAAGCCATATCAGGTAGTGCCCGGCCGCTGGGGCGGAAGTTTTGAAAAAATGAAATGGTAATAAGAAATCAATGGCCATAGGATTTTTTGCGATGCAGAAGCAATGACTTGCTGAAGTTGTTAGGTCCATTCACGAATGAGCAAATTGTGGTGGAGCTGCCAATGAAATGACATGATGAATCCATGCACATCTGACAGAATGAACCAATTAACCAACGAAAAAGTGAACCAATGAGTCAATGAATAAGTGAATCATTGAGTGAATGAATGAGTGACTCAGTGCATGAGTTGAGTGAGTCGGTGAGTCAATGAATCAGTAAATGCATGTAAAATCATGTAAATGCATGAGTATCATGAGTTAATAAATGAGTGAATTATAGTGAGTCGATGTTTCAATGAACCAATGCATGAACAAACGGATAGATGATTGAATGGATGGATGGATGGATGGATGATTGAGCTACTTCTTTGCTGAGCTCCTTCTTCACTGAGTGACCTCTTCGTTGAGGTACCTCTTCTCTCCGCACTTCTTCTCTGAGCAGCCTCTCCTACTTCCTCTCTCTGAGCTGCTCTGAACGTGCCGTTTTTTTTTTGTTTTTTTCTTGGTGAAATCGAGCTCTCGCGACAGCCACATTTTGCCGACCTCATGCGGCTGTCAGTTTTTTTTTGCGATTTTGAAGTGCAAATCGAGCTCTGGCTACAGTCCTGTGCACTTTTTGTCGACAACTTTTGCAGATCGAGGCGCGAAACTGGGAACCTACTTGGGTGACCCCGGGAGCCACATCACCCGAGAAAACACAGGGTTTCGCACCCGAGAGTGTTTTCACCCATGAATTCACACGGGGAAACCGAACTTTTGCACTTCCCAACTATACTTGATGATGATGATGATGTGGTTGACATAATGATGGGGTTAAGCAATGATTATGCGATTGACATGATGCTGGGGTTAAGATGATGATGTGGTTGACATGATGATGATGCGGTTGACATGATGATGTGAATGCTAACCATGACCATCGTCCTTAACTCGAAAGTTGTCTAGCTAAACTTCCTTTGACAATTAGTTGATATAAGTTGTACCTTCGAGGTTTCAAATCGGGGGGTGCAATGGCCACAAGATGATCGCCAATGATCCCGGCCGGAGGTGCGCAGGCATGCGCAGGCTGCACCGGAACCTTTTATTTAATCCATCGTCAGCGTCGTGAGCAGCGTGGGTCGATCCACCAGGCATCACCTTTCCCCTTTCATCACCCGAACGAGCGAAAAGTAGGCGGAACCGGGGAGGTCAGACCAGGTGGAGACACGTCAAGCGGACGACGGATCCTTGTCCCAGAAGGGTGAAAGTAGCCAGCACTCGGAAATCTGTGTTTGGACATGACTTTCGTACAACCAAAGCTGTTTGTATAAGTGGATTGAAGATGTCTGAAAACCCCCTCAAAAACTGCTTCGCTGCTTCAATCCAAAAGCAGCACCTAGCTTCAGCAATATAAAAATCTGGATTGCTGGGAGATAAATCCCGTCTGTTCTGATTAAAAGTTAAGATTCTCCCAAAAATTAGCCACGCATTTTTTTTGTTGACCAGAAAGTCGCCAGAAAATTCACAGGTCATACAAGAAAAAAACGCCCCCCCCACTGATGTTCCTTTTGTTTATAACGCCCTTAACTACATAGTATATGGGTCAACATTGGGATGTCCATGGATATCCCAACAATTAGATGCTAGATATTAAATATATACAATGTGAGGCCCCCCAGTTTTAAGTTGGATATAAGCCCCAGTAACTATAGTTATAAGTACCATAAACCATAGTTATTGGAGTTATACACCAACTTAGATATCTTGGGGGCCACACATTGTAGAGATATATAGAGTATCAAGTGACACCTGTGGTCCCTGATGGTCCCTGTTTGGTCCCATCTTAAAGCGAGCTAAAGGGGACCACCGGGAGCACCTTGTGCAACGACATCGACATGCAAGATCTGTCGATCTATCTGTCATGAGCTGGTTGGTTGATCAGTCCATGATGGATAGATATGGATAATGTGATAAATCTATCTGATCTATCTGATCCACCGATCTATCTATCCATCTATCTATCTATAGGGCCGGTGACTGGTATACCGTGTTGATCATCATGAAGCAAACATGATTTTATGAAGAATTGGGCTGACCGTGGTTGACACCTATGAGGAGCACCATCGATCTACCGATGGGTCCATCGTGGTAGAGTGGATATTGATAAATTGGAGGGTTTCAATGATTTCAAGCAACAAATCATTGTATTCCAACTACAGTACTAGAATAGTTCTATCCCCGGATCATGACCATTAGACTCATTAGACCATGGTTGTATCAGTCCCACAAGGAGATCTTGTCAGGATCTAACCTACAGTTGTGGGGTCCCACGTGTTATGGGCCCTCGATAGCCCTAGGATCTAATCCATTCCACCGTTTCTGGTGGTAGTTTGTTCCATCGAAAGGATAAGTTTACCCTCGGAAGTGATGCTAAGTCAATATCTAATGAGGACTAAACCAAAAAAAAAAAGAAAAAAAAACTTCGGAATTCGTTCCCCGCATCATCCCTAACCGGGTTGAACATGGTTGAACTCAATCGATTCATATTATGCAACGTATGGCCAACGGGTCTCCCTCATCTATTCTGAAATGGCCAAGCCAAGCCGTTGGGATTTAGCAAGCGGCCAACGGGACCCAACCAAGAGTGGCGATCGAACCAAAACTGAAACCCATGACGTTCATCCAAAAACATGAAATGGTGATGACAGTGGGCCAGGGAATCCCAAGACTCTTGGCTTTTTGTGAGAAGAAACACACGAAAATCCGAGACATACAAAAAGAGACTGGAAAGACAGAGCGCCAAAAGGAACTAGATTTGCCATGATTTGCCTATTGTCAAAGTGATCATAGCCAATCTTGGACCATATATAGTTCACTTCAGTTCAAAAATTCCCAGTGCTTTCTTCAAGGACAGCAGTTCAAATGAAAACTGAAGGAACTTCGATCTTTGCCCCGCGACCAAGGGCCCCATTTTTAGAGCGGCGCGTGCGTGCTGTCTGGTCGTGGCGGTGTTTAGAATGGCCCTGAAACATCTTGGAGATTAGCCTGACTATCTGGTTGGTGGTGCAACAACCATCTTGAAAAATATTAGTCAACTTCACTACGGTTTAATATGGTTTTATAGGCTTGTTACATAGCTATTGAAAATTGCCATTGAAATAGTTGATTGAAAAGCATTAATAGCATGGTGGATCTTTCCAGTTCGGTATGTTAGATTACAGGGTAACCTGACTATACATTTCTCCGTAGGATCTCTAATGTTCATCTAGCTGCAGATGGCTATTTTCTTCTACTCAATCATCCATGCCGTGGTAGATGTAGACCTTGACTTCTGCCCCTAACTCACCAATAACAATATAGGAGAGAAATGGAGAAAGATACCCTCTGTTAAACTAACAGTTTGCTATTGAAAATGGCCATAAAAAAAAGTGGATTTAGCCATTGGAAATAGTGATTTCCATAGTTTTTTGTATGTTTACCAGAGGGTACAACATATTGATGGCTTCAATCCCCCAAAATCTTGCTGCAAATCATAGACCCATTGGATGATCCAAATAATTTGTCGCTAGAAACCCTGATGTTCACCATTTTTCACCGCTAGAAAGCCTGTTTTTTTCATATTGGATCTATCATCCATTCGTTCAAAAACTGGGCGCCCGTTAGAAAAGACATGAATTTCCGGGTGGCACCATTGGTGGCACCATTCGGAATGCAGACTTTTTTTGATGTGCCAAGGCTTTGTCTAAAAAAAGAATTTGCAAATGGAGCAACCTTTAAAAAATGGTGGATAGTGACAAAGTGTCTGAAAGGCCATTGCAGCAGGGATAGTCCGATTTTTATCCAGTGTATCTAGGGGAACAAACACAACTGGTTGGTGGTATACCACCCCCCTGAAGAATATGAGTTCGTCAGTTGGGATGATGACATTCCCAATATACGGAAAAATAAAAAAGGTTCCAAACCACCAAACAGTTTCGAAAATCACAGCAGTCTGAAGAATGGTCTGATGATCAAACGCGTTCCAGTCTTTATCTCGAGATCACGACCAAATCTGCAGCATTCCAGCGACCAAATGGATTGAAGCGGCGGAATATTTGGCGGGGTTGCTAGAGCCAAGGCTGAGCAGCATCAAGGTTTAATCCTCAACAATATGAAAAAAAACATAGAAACAAATCCAGTAGCAACTTGGGCAAAACAAATCCAGCCAGTCTTGTCACTACCTAAACCCTCCAAATGCCCCCCCAAAAAATGGGAAAAGTACAAACATTATGGGGTAAAATGCCCTTTTTCAGGGTCCAAACGAAGGGTCTACTTGTCCCTCCGACCCTCTTCTCCGACCCCAATTCGAAACGCATGGCCAGGCGAAAAATACGGCCCGCAAAAACTGATGGTTACCCTCTGAAAAACAGACATGGCAATTTGCGGATTTCTCAGGTCATAAGTTTGATTGGAGTCCTGTTGCCATTCACAACACAAAGCCTTGCACCAATTCTTCGCAGTGGCTATGGGACAAAGTTCAAAAAGTGCTCTTGTGTTCACATCAAAATGACTAGCCAATGGATACTCAATACTCATTATTTTATTCCTGTATTCACGTATCTGAGTACATGTTCAAACAAAATCCCATTGTAGGTTTTAAAGCTTTAGTTTCTTTAAGTATATGTTCTTCTTACTAACTAAAGTCCCTTTAAAAAAAAAACTCAGCTATTCCCAAACCTTAAAAATCATCCAAGGAAAACTCATCGATTTTGACCATCCACATGTGCTTCAGCAACCTGAACCATTTCGCTCGCCAATAGATGAGTTCTGCTGACTGACATTGGCACGTCTACACGTAGGATTTTGTGTGATTCTGCATATGTAGGAGTTAATGGGATAGCTTCCATAGAACGAATAATGGCGATATTCATGGGCTATGAGCGGGTGTTTTTTTCATATTATATTATATGCATGAAATAAAGTTCTCACAAATCAAACTATGACAAAAAAGAAATCAACATTGTTTAAAGCATAATTTTACTTCTAGTTTCTTGGGGGCTGCTGTATGTGGGTAATTTTCGTGTATGTAGGCCAGAATTCAAGACAACCGAAAGACTCATAGATTGGCGTAGTTGTTTGTCATCTTCCATACTTGCGGTATCTGTCTGTATTTCTTTCCCTCCAATTTAGGATTGACCATGAGTTGTAGAAAGCCAGGACATATCATGGTTAAAAGTCTTATAATTGCCCCAATATTTCGGATATCACCATAACTACAATAATTTAGTTGTTTGCTGGGAGAATCTATGCGCTCGTTTACAAACACTTCCAAACCCCAATGTATGTCTTGTTTCGCTTGATGGTATCCAAAAACAGTACCCTCTGGCAAACACTCGGCAATGGAAACTCATCATCTGGAAATGGTAGAACTATGGAACTACGTAGAACAATCCACTTATATATAATTATTCTGTTCATAGATAGAAACTACGGCTGATTTTTCACGGTTCGATCCTCCTCCATCTAGAAAGATTCTATCAGATTTTCTCTCAATCTACCCCATAGTATCCATGTATGCCATATATGGTAACATTTACCATTAATATACCCCATTGATGTTAGCATATATACCAGCACCATGGATCCTATGGGTATCAAAATTTCTACCCCTGTGGTGAAAAACGCCGAACGGCGCAGCAGAACGCATCAACGTTACCATCCAGAACCGTTGCCGCAGCGGCCTCATGCTGGGGGCCGATGTTGGCTGGCTGTAGGTGGTGTTTCACTACTGGACCTACAAAAATCCTGATGAATTCCAGTGAATTCTGGTACAGTTGACTATTTGTTCGGCACAAATCATATGGATAAATTATGATAAATTGGGATCCGCCTCCCATTTGTTGAGATGGAAAGCTGTCAGCCCGGGCTCTGTTGGTAGGATTTTGATACAAGCTAAGAGGGTCCGGGTTTATCTCTGGTAATTTCGGGGGGAAGCACAACATGATGTCAAGAATGTCAACCGGTTCTTTGGGGCTATTACCCTCTGGTAAACTAACATAACTATGGAAAATCACAATTTTTCATGGGAAAATCCACTATAAATGGTGATTTTCCATTGCTATGTTAAATTACCAGAGGGTATTTTCAAAATCAAAATCAAATGATTCTCGTGCTGACTCTCAAGTTGATCAACCGCGGGAAACCCCTAGAATTCACTTGTAGATCTGCTTCCAGGGTGCCAAATGGAGAGAATAGCCGCTTCGTAGCCATGGTTTCAACTCATGAAAGGTTCCCCGTGGTTTATGAATGTTAATCGTCGTTTTCTCTCAACTTGCCATATGGGGTACATCCCCCATTTGGATACAAACCCAACAGGTATATTGGTGGTTTAAATCCATATTTTTTTGTATCCAATCACCATTCAGACAAATATGTCCCATTTGGTACCCCCCCCATTGATACAAATTGGGGACTTGCGATCACTAGCATCCCCTATATACTCACTATTATATATATATATGTATATATATATGAAAAATATCATATAATATCAATGACTTCTGTCCCGAAGACTTTTTTTAGTGTCAATACCCATCGTTTCATGATCAATGTATTAGCTACCCTCTGGTAAACGTTTACATAAGTATGGAAAATCATCATTTTTTAGCGGTAAATCCACTATTTCTATGGCCATGTTCAATAGCAAACTGTTAGTTTACCAGAGGGTAGATGCCCTGCAGCTGCTTATTCAATATCCCTGTTTGTGTCGCAACAGATTAAGCCGTAGCATCCAGTACTAGTCCAGTACCCATCTAGTTAGTGGACCCAAATGCTTGGGCTAACCAACATCATAGTGTTAGTATGAGTTAGTTTAATATAACCCGCTTAATATCCCAAAAAACCACTGTTGAACGCCCTCTCTTTGATGATGACATCCCTATTTTGTCTAGGTCACTACTGTGATAAACCCAATGCCATAAACCATCCCGTTAACCAACCAAGAAAAAGAGCCATTACCAATCATTCCAAAGATATGCTTGCATAATTCTCGTTTTATGGCACTACGTTTTTCCTTTTGGAATCAAACTTGACAGTGTGGTTCAAACAATAATAAACAATCCCCAAAATCACCATAAATGAGTGGTATAAACCATTCCCAAAGGTGGTTTATGATTGTTTTGGAAACTCCTATTTATTGACGATTTTCCAATTCAAAAGGTGTGGATAAATAGACGTTTCCCTATAAATATTACTATCTATTTGGAGTTACCCCAATTGGAAACTCCTATTTTCCAATTCAGGCCCCCTTTTTGGGTAGATTTCCCGGCAATTTCTGATTTTCGTCAAGCCACGAATGCTCCTCTGTCGGACACCCCTCCATGCGAGGCGCCAGGCCCGAATTCTCCTTCCGGGCGGAAGGAGTAACAGGTGACCTTTTGAAAACGTCGCCAGGCCAGTGATGCATTCCGATGCATGGTGATGGTGTGATCTTGTTTTTTCCCCACCTGCCAGGTGAGGGTTGTTAGATTTTATGTCAGTTGCCTCCTCCTCCTTCTCCTCCTCCTCCTCCTTCTCCTCCTCCTCCTCCTCCGCCTC
>Ga0126342_10015669_pt1 | contig 13271 bp, 14 predicted proteins | sample Cyp1metagenome_FD_92528 | JGI IMG/M metagenome (GOLD analysis project Ga0126342, IMG submission 92528) | Coral microbial communities from Lord Howe Island, Old Settlement Bay, Australia - Cyphastrea 1 metagenome | ecosystem: Host-associated > Invertebrates > Cnidaria > Coral ...
AGTGGATCCCACCCTACCCTACCCTTCGAACTGAAAAGCAATGGCCGTTCCACATCAACATGTGTCACTTTACACTCAGAGTTTAACAAAGAGCAATGAACATTCGTTCAAGCTGTTCATATCCACTATATTTCAAAAAAACATGATCCAATCCATCTGCATAACCCAATTTGAACAATAACCTTGCATCGTCTATTCAATCTAGTCCTATCATTTCTCGTGTCTAGTCGTATCCTCATATTCAAGGTCGATCTCATCCAGTATCCAATCTGTAATGATTTGTGCAGTTTCCAATGTCTTCCCAGCAACTTTCATGGGTTGGTGCCTCCAGTTGCTGAAGGCTTTGGGCCACTTCAGCCACTCTGGCATCAATTTGCTCCTCTGCTCGACGTGCAGACCTGGAGTTTTCAGGTGCATCAAGACTTGCTTTTCTGTGGCAGATGCACAACGATTATCGATCAGTCAACATCAGGACAGCACAGCGAAGCTTTGTAGGGATCACTTTAGGAGTCTTTAGGCCGTGCATTGCAGATTTAGTTTCCAAAACATCACCATGCATGCCTCTAGTACAAACTGGGTGCCTTCGCACCATCTTCCATATCATGCCAAGAAGCTGTAAGAATGTTCGTTTGTCAATCACAACCGGAATTCATTCCAAAGTGTCATCTGGTCTCAACATTTCCATGCGACAAAATTGTGCGTATATACATAATATATATATATTATTATATATTAATATATTAATTACATTCTTTGGTGGTTCCGTGATCCTCCTCGACTGCCTTCTCTCCCGACCCATCCAGCTGAACCCCTTTTAATTTCTTGGAAGTGCCAAAGCAAGTGCTGGAATTGAATGACTGCACTCGCCAGTCCCAGAAAAAGACATGATCTGGCGCAAGGGTCAAGGGACAGCCACTGATTCTGCTGTGTTGCAGAGCAGCCTGGACCACCCCAGGATGTTCCCAAGAGAAGTCATGTCCCATCACCAATGCAGGAGACAATTGCCCGAAATCTTCCAGGTCAGCTGTCACACCATGGAATGAGTGGTCAGCATCCAGGAAAATAGCATCCACACGAATTTGCGCTGAAAGAAATTCTTGAGCCGCCTCTTTGCTGTCCATTTTCAGAAGATCAGCACGGCCAGAAAATGCCGGCAATGCATCAAGCAGCTCTTTCCGTGGCTGATTCTCTACCAAATAGGCGTGCAGCCACGGCAGACGCTCCAACAAGAACAAGGCCGTGCTTCCAGCAGCCACTCCAAGCTCTACATAAGCGAGTGTCGGGGATCCCAAATCCTTCCACAACTCAGTCAGCAACCATGACAGAATCCGATACCGCTCGCAACAGGCGTTTCGGAACAATGGGGGTTCTGCAAGTCGGAGTTCCCTTTGAATTCCGGACCCAGTCTTCAAAAGGTAAGGGCACATAGTTAAAAACACCAAGCTCTGCGACACGCGAGTCAATTCACGAGATAACTCCCAGACTGCCTGAGCAACCCCAACATTAGGTGCTGCAAGGATATCCCGCACGCGCTGAGTGTGTATTTCCAGCATTGTCTGTATGTTGAGGTCACCAAAGCATGCAGCACCTTCCCGGAGGTGCTGTGGTGAAAGGGGCAAAGATGTTGACTCAACATACAAAGGGGGAGTCTTTAACTCAATCCACAACAACTCCCAACCAGGTTCGACCTGCAACTGTCCCGCCAGCACTTTATGATGCTTTGCTCCTTCGCTTTGCCACTGAAGCCATCCTATGTGCCCCTCAGTGAGCAGTTGAAATGCCAAACTGCGGGTGGCCGACAAATGTGACCAAATTACTGGAAAGGCCATAGCTAGTTGCAGCAGCAAACCAATGTCCTTTGCATTGTAAGCGCTCTGTAGTGGTCCAAAACCTTCAGCCAGGTCCTCCAACAGCTTCGCCTCAACATCGACACCGCCCCGCCAAATGTCTTGCCCACCACCGGCGCGGGCCAAAACGGTTTGGCCGTGCTCCACGGAAAGGCAACACATTAGGAACGCCACACCCACCAAGGCAGATGACCAACATCGTGATTGAACCTCAACAGAAGCTGCTTCTCTGCGAAAGCAGCAAGCCTCTGGTGTGGCACTTTTCCATGACCAGCACCATTCTTGATGCCCACCGTTCCAGGATTCAAGCTTGCTGGCAAGAACCAATGGAGCCACTTTCAAGGACACAACACAGAAGGCACAGGACCAGCCTTTGAGCATGAGGCAATCACTGGAACATGGATGACATTGGATGACTCAATCTTGGCTTTTGATCCGTCAGGGCATTCACACATGTTTTTCAGGGCTCCTATCATTATTAATTAAGGGCACAGGAGGACGCATGCGACATGACTGCTGCCGGATTAATCTTGGTGTTGTTCTGCCAGACTAAGCTTTAAGTGCTGGACTGACGAATGTTGTCCTTGAGTTCCTTCACAGCTGCCTGGCCGTGTCTGAAGTTGAACCGGAGAACTGGGCTGCAATGTCTGCAATCTTTTCCTTACAGCTTCCAGATGCTTCCAACCTCCATGGTGCAAGCCGCAGGATCGGTGGATTTTATGGATCCCAAAAAGGTGAGGAGCTTTTTGGTGACCGTCGTGGAGGTCGGTGGAAGATTGAAGTTGATCAATGACGGCTTGAGATTTCCAGCATTTCAGGCACACTATAAACGCAAGCACTGTTGTTCTTGCATTTTCTTGCTCCCTTTCTGCACTTCGAACCCAAACCTCGTGACAGGTTAACTGTCAATGCCACAAAGATTTATCGAACAGATTCAATCATCAATCTCATTCTTCACGACGGGGAGTGCACATGTGGCCATGGATACTAACGTGCAGCCCTTGGTGCAAGTCTTTTTCCACCAGTGCAAGGTCAACGAGGCACTCAAATGCGGTGCTCATATGTTCCCGCCTTGGACCCAGGAAGGCATGGTATGCACTGGATTTTCGGTGAGTAAAGATCAATTATGAATCTGAAACAATCCTTGGTCATCAGAACAGCCCCATCGTTGTCCTTAGATAAGGTCACAATGATCGGCCCATGTCTTACGAAGTCATGGCTTGCTTGCAGGAAGGATAGTGTGACAAGCTAAATTGCTTTTTGAGTGATCAAACATGGTCAAATAAATTAGGCATACAGAGTCCCATACAAGAGGGACACCCATTGCACCTGAGCAGTGATTAAGATCCTCGTCAGCTACGTTTGGTGATAGGTCTGTCCACGCTATCCACGCTCGGTAGATTGGGAATTTGCTGAGGCCTCCCGCTTTGGTGAGATACCGAATCCATTTCACTGGCTTGTATTGGCCTCATGAGCCCAGCCCATCCATCCACAGAATCCATAGATACCCCAAAATCCAGCCAGGTTGGTCATCGCCCCACTGTGGTCATAACATAGGCTATATATATATTTTTATTTATTTATTTATTTATTTAAATATATTGCCTGTTCAAACAAACCATTTCAAATCCCTAATTATTTCTAGTTGAATCTGCAAGTATTGCTTGTAATTCCCAATCTTTATTGGCTCAACATGGTTAAATCCTGATTTGTACCAAATAAATCCCCTGTTCTTGGACTCGGCAGATGCCAAGAGAGGCTGCTGAGGCTGCTAACTTTTCTCCTGCACCTTGAGAAAGCGCACCCTCAACCTCAATCTGCAAGGCTTCACCGTTGCAAACAAGACATTTGGAGGTGTATCGTTGTTGGTGCAACAGGGGAACGAAGGAATAAACCTCCATCTTTTCGAACATTTCTGCTTCGATTGCATTCCGAATATGATCAAACATCAGGTGGGCATGGAAAACAAGGAACAGGACATTAAAGGCTGATTAATCTTGATACACCGACAGCCCATGCAAGAAATGATAAGAGATGTATTGCGAGAAAGATGTGTCTTTGCCGAGTGTAGCAAAGGATTTTGAAACAAGTGCTTCGATCTCAAGGAGGCAAGGAGGCATCGTTTTTTTGTGATGCCAATCTGCGAGTTGCGCAGTGACTGGGCATACACACCCGCTGGCAGTGAACTGAGGCACCTCAAAGTTCATGGTGATGGGTGGCCGCACCTGCGAGGGAGATCAAATCTGGGAAGGAAATCCTCTGTGAGAAGAGGCTATGAACATGTGCGTTTGGAGCCAAGCAAAAGCAAGTTCGAATCAATATGAATCCTATTATCCTGCTTGAACCTCTTTGTCCACAACAAGCTTGACAGGCTTGAATGTTGCATGTCTGACAATTATTGACACTTTGCACTATTTTTGCTCTTGCGTAAAAACCAGCTGAATTGGTTTCTACCCGTTCTTGGGCTTTGCCCTGATAGTAGTCGAAAGCGAGGAATGCACTGAAAGGAGACAAGGAGTCGAAAGACCTATGCAATTCGTGGATTCTCTGCTTGTCAACGCATTCCGGGAGCTTGATCAAACTTACAACATATGCTGAATTTCTCAGCACCTGCTACAGGGTGAAATATCGGCTCATCTTGTTTTAATTGGTGGTGGGATGTATTGGGCATTTCATTGGGAATATATATATATATATATATAATATACACATATATACACATTCTTTTACAGTATATATCATAATATCATAATATCATAATATCATATACGTATTCATAGCATGACATAGCCAAATGTGAAACAAGAATTGCCACGGGACAACTCTTCGCGTCACAAAAGCGTGCACCTGGGATGCAAGGGATGCATAGAATTGCCTTGCCTCTAGGACTCTAGGCCGTTTAAAAAGCGTTTAAAACAAGTCGGATGCGATAATTAGGTTGCTGGCGTTCTTGAGCCCGATGAGGTTGTCGTTCTGGAAGCTTCTGCGTCAGCATCATCAGCCAACTTCTGTAGCCTCGGAACGCAGGAGATGGAATGCCATGCCTACCACCACACAGGGTGTTAATGAGAGAACTAACATGAGCTGGAAATACCAACTGCAGCCGGTAAGGATCAAGTCTGCGGGGGCTGTGGCTTGTATTTGTTAAAGTTTACTGTTAAAGCAAGGTTTGACGTCGTCGTTCATCTACGCTTCCGCTCCCCCACAGTAAAATCTGTCCACCATTCTTGGTTTCTCTTTCCAAAGTCATGCTGAACAATGCTGAACACATTTCATTTGTAATTACTCAGCACCTTCTGTTTTGATTTTCCCAAGTCGTTGGAATGGAAACAAATGCTCTGTCCAATTCCTGGATCAACTTCTGTGCCCGAATCCTGAGAACTGGACCACAGTGTTATAGCCTTGTGTAGCAGTCCAAAGCTGTGCTAGTGGCCCCCAAATTTATTTTACAACGTTTTACAACTATACTTAAAAGCCTTCGAGCGCCGCAGATGTGTTTCTTAAAATATCCTTGCTAAGTGGTTTGGACTAAATGCATTTTTGATGAATTTTGTTGCTCATGCTACAGGATGAAGGTCGGAACTTCTATTGAATGTAGCAATGTCGCTCGGGATATCTCGGCATTCTATGGGATTCTACAAGTCTAAGAGTTTGCTTCGTGCCCGGACACATGGCAAGACTTGTTACAGTGACCAAGGCTTTGACCTGGCTGAGCTCAATTTTGGCAATCATGCCATCACCAAGGACATCGGCCTTTTGTTCCCACACCGAGCAACACCCGAATCGACACAGCGCTTGACTTGTGGACATGGGCTAATTGTGGTACTCATTGCCCCGGGACTCCTTGAATCTCCTTAATTAGACCGAATTAAACCCATGGCCTGTTCTAAAACAGAGCGGATTCAACTGCAATCGACTGGAAAAAAAATCGTGCCTTGCAGAGTCCAAACCCTTGGTTTTTTGTTATTTCGGGGAAGATCCAGCCAGGACATCATCAAATTACGCTGGAATGCGCAAGGATGATACAATCTGCTGTGGCTGTGGGCCTTTGCCATGATCCAATCCACATCAGTTTGTTCCACTTCTGAGCCTTGGAGAAACTGGCATGGGTCGCTGATGATTTCCAACATGATCAACATGTTCCAATTGTGTGTTCAGATGTGTTCAGTATGTTTCAGTCTTCATAGAATGGTTCCAATTCTGGTTCTCTTCTGACTCCATGATGATTTCCAATCATGGTCCCATGATGGTCAAGTTCTGATTCCATTGTGGTCCCGATTATGACTCCATGATCGTCCCAATTGTGATTCCATGATTTCCGCCGACACCTTGCAACTGATCCCAAAATAATATGATGTTTCGTATTGTGTTTCCATCCAATGATGATTCCAATTGTGATTGCATCATTGTTCCAATGATGGTTCCGTTGACGGTTCAGATGATGGGGGAACGGTTCCCCCATCAGTTTCCGTGATCCCATGATCATTTCACAATGGTGCGGTCGGCAAAGCCGCACCTGCCAGTTCCATCAGCAACGATCGAAGCTCCTCCTGGTTGAGCTTTCCAGTCTTCGACGTGTCGTGCTTTTCAAAGAGAACCTTCAAGGAGCTCTGCGGAAAAGTGCTGAAAGGCGAAAGGTGTTGAAACTGACACACCAGCAATCAGTCATCCAATTTTGAAGCTTAACAGCTGTACACTGGCATCTTGCATTTGGAAAGTGGTTAGTTCAAAGACGGACAGCGTAGGAAGCAACAAGAAAACGGAGGATCCTCCAAAAAACACAAACAGATTTACCATGGAGACTAATGCTTGCTAATGTTGCGATGCGCATTTGCATTTTGTTCAGGAGTGCATGATCAGAGTTGTATCGAGTTGTAGAGGTGGTGCTGGTGGAGTGGGTTGCAAACATGGTTCGCTTTGAAACATGGTTTGCAGAAATGAAAAATGGCAAAGCGGTAGCCCCGGCCCCCGAGGGCTGGATGCCTTCCCAGCACTGCCCTCTGTTCCAAACTCTTTGAGGTATAAAGACCAGCCTTGGTTGCAAAACAAATGCACTCTGTGCCTAAAGAAATTGAGTCAATGAATCAAGTCTTTCAGTCATCCATAGCTTCTCGAAACTTGTCGCATTCATTTTCGTGGATCTCAGTTGACACCTTTCAGCGAGCGGATTCTTGTAACTGCAATTTCGGAAACTGTATTAAAACATTGCCAGTACCAGAAACAGTGGATCCCACCATCAGGCATACACCATTCAATATTGAGAGGTTGTTTGATGTTGTTCGAACTGACAAGATAGATGTTCAAATCTTCAACTAACTCTTTCTGCCATAATCATTTCGTTGAGAGAGTTGAAATCTTCAGCTGAGATGCTTTCAATGGCCTGAGACAACTGAGCACGGTTGATGTGCTGGTTTTTCTTGCAGCCAATGGTTCTCATGATGAAGGTCAGCTCTTCCTTAGCATCCTCTTCCCTCATGGAAACTGATTGGATCCTCCAGAGATTTTGCGAAAAAACGTTCACCAACTTGCAAGAGCGTTCTACTAAACAAGCAACGCTCATTGCCCTGTATCGTTTCAGCTACTGTAATTTCATCCATTCGTTTCCCTCATTTATCCTCATTTCAACCAACATGCAGCAGTTCTCATTGGCACTGCAATCTTCTCAACATCGTTTCAAGTTTGAAGATGCCATTTCCACAATTGCACTCCGACCATCTCCAACATAGGAAGGGGCCAAATTGGCAGCCAACGAACGTTGCTTCGTGCGATTCCAGTTTCAACAAGTTCCATCAAGTTGCTTCAGAGGGCTCTTGACCATCAGCCAAGCTTTGAAGCAGGATCTTGACCTGCCACAATTCCCGAAAAACTTGCTTAGTGTACATTAATGTACTACATTAATGTACCTACTAAAATTATATAAAATTGTTAAATCCTATTAATGTACCTAAATGATCTAAATGTCCGAAATGGCAGGACTCCCTACTGGTCCGGCCTCGGAAGCCTCAAGGCACTCATCGCCATTCGTATCTAACCTGAGGGAACAAGGATTCCACAAGGATATCAACATATATCATATATAATTTCATATATATATATTATATATTATATATATATAAATATATATATCAAAGATTCGCAAAGAAGAAATATATGAAGGACATTGAAGGACATATAAAGAAATACCATTTTTTTCCTGAAAACCGTGTACCCCAAATTTGATGGTTGATAATTTTCCCCGTTACTGTAAAATTGACGTTTTGGGGCATCCCCTATTGTTGGACAAACTCGGCCAAAATCAACAACATACAATATGTACTGTATGTTTAAAAAGAAGCTTCAAAGAGCATTAATCGATTGATATTGACTGCTATTCGGTCCTCCCCGTCGTCTATACATATGATATCTTAAATTCGTGGCGAACTGTTGCTAAAGTTGCTGAAATTTGAAAGGAGGCGGGATTGTAGCTCTGCAGCGGGATGATGCGAAGAAGGCAGGAAAGCCAGTCTTGTCTGGCAAAAGTATGTTCCACCGTTTCTTATCTAGGAATAAGCGGAAGAAACGATTTCAGTGCATGTTGAGCTACTCCGTAATTCTTTATTTCTGATCCAACAGGTATGATACATTCGGATCCATTTATCATGGACACTCAGACCCCCCCCTACACCCCCCCTTGGCCATTCTCAGCAAGCCTATTGAGAGAGGGCAATTTTAGCCTACTGTGAGCAGTGATTTGCATGATGTTTTTGTGCCACGACAATGTTGAATTTGTAACTTCCGCATCTCAACAAGAAAGTCAGGTCATGACTACGACTCAAATGTTTGGAGGGTTCAAAAAGTAAGCACTCAGTAAGCACTCAGTATGCCACGAGCACGCCAAACCCTTATATTATGCATGTGTTCTAACCTCTGCGTCTGCAAGACCTTACAGATCTTACAGTATAAAAGCTTATGCCTAACCTTCGTAATTGGTTCACTCCTATGTTTCAATTCATTAATCTCTACACACAACCTTCCAAACCACAAGACCTGCCTAACCACAAATCATAAAAGTCAGCTAATCTCACATCTGAAACCATGGTTGGTCAACTTATGTCAAATTCATTAATTTCGTTCCCAAACTCATCATTTTGTAGACTGCAGTCGAAGATGTTAGGGCCTTGAATCTGGGGAACCATGCAATAGGATCTGATTTTAACATGTTTGATCATCATGAGAATCACTCCAGAAAGATATATATATATATATGTATATATATATGTATATATGTATATATATATGTATAACTGATAACTTATTGATGAAATCTTCTTGAACATTCTAATCATCACCGGAAGCCCCGACGGATGCCAATGCACAATATTGATGGTTTTCGTTGGACTTGACCCTGAAATTCTTTGAAAACATCAAAAAATCAATAAGGCTTACTGAGGGGATGGGGCTGTTTTGAGTGCTTGCTGGGCTGAGTGCTTGCTGGGCGCCTAGGGAGGGTCTTACTGAAGATATAAAGGTGAAGGCGGGGTGTAGGTCTGAGTGTCCAGGATCGTATTCTGGCGAAAGCGCCAGCAAAACATGACTGTCTGAAGTCGTCTTGCGTCAAAACCCTGATAACAGAATGCATGTTCATACCCCAAATTACCCAAATTCAGATAGGAGAGTCATATGAAACCATATGCATAACACATCCCCACAATCTTGTTGATTGTATCCCCGATATTCCCTTATCATATCCCACTATCATATCCCTTGGTATTGCTGGTTATATACATCCACTGCCATTGTTGCATTGACATACATTGACCACGTCAAGGAGCTCGGTGAAGAGGTCATCCAAGCGTTTTTCTCGCTCACCTCCTTAGGCGGCGTGCGCTTCTGTCTGGGCTGCAAGGGACTTTGGTCATTGCACCTGATATCCTGCATTCCTTCTTTCATTCCTAGCTCCCCTGGGTAAGCTCACTTTGTTTGCAAATGGGCAACTGCAGTCTAGGCTGACATCTGGCGTTCCTGACAATGGGGAACAGTAGGGTCCCGTTTTTCACCAACTTTAGGGACAGAGCATCTGCCCGCAACTGGCCACCCCATAACATAAAAGAGGTTTCTGGGTGCGACCATGTGCGATCAAACTTGACCTCCGAGCTGCTTTCTGCATCTTTCTTACGATCTCTGGCATCCCTGCAGAGGAATGTTGGGTAATGAACAAACAGTCGCACTGCAAGGTTGCCCCATTTTGTGGAACCCCAAGCACGAGTTCAAGAGTTGATGCTACTAAGACCCCAAAAGTCGGCCAAAGGACGGCTGCGTGTTGTTGCAATCTTCAATTGCTATTTTCCAAGTGGAATGTTTCTTAGCTCCCCGCTTCACTTTTTTTGCCACGGTCACGCCAGCCATTGCAAGATCAGCCGGGATCCGTCTGCTACTTTGGCAGACGATGGAGGGACTTGTATCTTTGTTGTGGAAAATACAGAAGACAACAGAAGTCATTATCCAGCGTTATACAAAGAAAAGTTCTGATTGCGTCTTGGCACGGAAAAAGGAAGAACATGTCAAACAACACGTACCATTGCTGAAACTTCTCCGTTCGGGAGCTCCCTCACCACAAACCTGATTGAAGATCCTGAAAGAGACGATGTATCATGATTAGAAGCAGCCAAGCAGCCATGTTTTAAAGCATAGCTGGTTGATGACCCCTACGTTCTCAAGTCAAGTTGCTGCGTTTCTGTGATTTGATGGACAAAAGCTGCTTTCTGAGTCTTGTACAGTCTTGCTGGTTGTGACCACTGTGTGACCATGTTCCTTTTTTTGGCACACGCCTTTCATCGATTGTGCACCAAACGCAGCTATCGGCACGGAACCAAGAGACATCAAGAGACACATGGCAATGCATCCAAGCTTTGCACATCCGCACTGCCTTCGTCAATATGGATTTGTGGTTGGATTCCATGATGCATCGAAATGCGTAGCACGCAGAAATGATCCTCAACCGCAGTTCAATTCCGATCAAGTACACCGTGGTCGCTGCAGTGACGTTTGCTTTATCTGATCAGATTGTGATCAGCTTGAGCCCAGCCCCTCATCCCCATTTTGATCCTAGTTGTGTTTGTGATCTTCCCTTTCCTCTACTTCGCACCTCTCCGTTTCTCCCTATCCCAATGCATCATCTGAGTATCTGCGTTTTTCATCGTTTTTCATCGTTTTTCATCGTTTTTCATCGTTTTTCATCGTTTTTCATCGTGTTTCATCGTGTTTCATCGTTTTTCATCGTTTTTCATCGTTTTTCATCGTTTTTCATCGTTTTTCATCGTTTTTCATCGTTTTTCATCGTTTTTCATCGTTTTTCATCGTTTTTCATCGTTTTCATCGTTTTTCATCGTTTTTCATCGTTTTTCCGTTTCCTGCCAAAATGGCAAGCCTGCAAGATTCATCACGTGCAGGTCTTCTTAAGGGCTAGCCGCGCAGGCTGTTCCGTGCAGCGGCTGGCAACATCATTTTGTTCATCGCACTTCTCTGTCTCTCCAGCCGCGCAACTCCTCTCGTGGCCGCCATGTGGGACATGATGGGACTATGGGACAGGACACCGGACACCTCCCATAGGCACCATAGGTTGCACCCAGGCCTCCAAACGTTTGAAGGCTGGTAAGAGTTCGTCTTCCTCCAAGCCAGCATCAAATGCTTCCAGAATGGCATCCTCGCAGAGCACGGACTAATCCTTGAGAAAACTGAAAAAACCATGTACTATCACAGACTGACAAATGTGACAAGAATATACATATGTAATTCATATGTATTGTGTATCTACAAGTATCGACATATGATACGGCCAAAGCCCTGCAACTCCAAGTCCAGCATTAAACTACTAGCTGAACCGCGTTGGCTGGCTGCACAGTGCCGTCACACGAATGTCTCACACAAATGGGTTTACATAAGCGCATCGCTGCGTGCTTACCACCACCAGAAAAGCACTCCACCGCACCACAATCCAGTGTGCCAATGAAGAACTAAGAAGCCAGCTTGCTCGGAACATGAACATTCCCTCCAATACATTCCAACACTCTCTGTTACCTTTGAGACTTGGACCTTCTGATTTTTGAACATAATGATACATATCAATTCATACAAACATGCAATAACATGACATGATATTCAACTCCATGGCCCCTTTAAATATCTTCTGTCCAAAAATGTGGATGAAAATGGCACCATAGTGGCACCAACGTTGGGTTTCCTCCAGCTGCAGCACCAAGTCAGCCAGGCTTGTCATCGCCTCCTCCAAGCCTTGTCGGGCCTTGCGCTCAGTGCAGCATTTTTGCTGGACATTCGCTGGTTTCTCCGGGAGGATTTTTGGTTGGTCAAAGCGTCAAAGACATTGTGAAAAAGATGATCCCAGGTATTCCGAGGACCTCATCAGTACTTCGGTTTGAGACACTAGTGTTCTCATGTTTTTTCTTCAGAAAAGCGCAATTAGTTATTGATCTTAGCATAATTAATCTAATCAGGTTGGGATGATGATGGGATGATGATGGGATGATTGATGTTTTTTTGGTGCATGATTCATGTGGACCCCACCTCCAACTTGTTGCTGGGCGGCACTCGAACTTGTGCAGCGTTTTTTGAACCTGGAAGCAACCCAGCACGAGATCTTGCAATGTACACAACAGTCTGGGTTGCAAACTCCACATAAGAGCGGTTTGTTCCGTAATGTCGGTTTTACGCAAACTCACACAAACACACACACAGAGGTACATATACACATATTGTATACTGTATTATAATTGTGCATATATCTACACTATTTCTTTACTCTGTAAGCTCCGATTTTCAATGTAATTACAGGTCATTGCTCCCTCTGCAAACGTATCTTGAAGATATGCCAATTCAAGGCCCCTCATGTGTGGCCATGCCTGGGCCTTTTGCAGGTGCACGCCTCAGAAGCCATCTGGAAGTAAGCATCCAACACCACACAAAGAAAATGGCAAACTATGCCAACTATGCCAACAATCAAGCAAATGTGTCAAACAAACAAGCTAAGACAGCTAAGACCCAGTCTGCGTGTGATAAGCGCAAATGCCAGCTTTGCACAGATCACATTTCCTGAGTTGTGCTTGTCCTATCAGGACTTGTGGCTTGCATCCATGATGTAAATTGCACACAGTGACAGCAGAGTTGCCTTGGAAGGTGGGACTTTCAAACTTCCCTGCATTTTCATAAGAATAGAAGGTGGTCCAGCATTTTGCTACCTTCGGCTTTGTATGAAAATGGGGGTCCCACCGATTCCAATGGGTTATCATCATCTTTCCTATTGAAATATATGTATATGACGGTTTGTCAAAATGTCTGTTCCCGGTTTTGTTGATAAATCGCAATTCCATGCGTGCCGCCTCATGTTTGCCTTTAAAAAACATGACCTACCTTGATGACGTGAAAACGTGG
>Ga0126342_10015670_pt1 | contig 13270 bp, 13 predicted proteins | sample Cyp1metagenome_FD_92528 | JGI IMG/M metagenome (GOLD analysis project Ga0126342, IMG submission 92528) | Coral microbial communities from Lord Howe Island, Old Settlement Bay, Australia - Cyphastrea 1 metagenome | ecosystem: Host-associated > Invertebrates > Cnidaria > Coral ...
AACCAATCGCTCAGCCTATCGCGATGCAGGTTTTAGCAATCGCGCAAAGCAAAGTAAACGCATCAATTCATAAATTTGTGACCTGCTTTTACGGACGGCTCCCATATATATATATATATATATATATATTAATGGGGGATTTAATCAAATTTGAAAACGATTTGTTTATTTTTATTATTAGGGTTTTCATTGGAATATTAGGGGCACCCTAATACAAAACACGCCCTAGCCTACATCCCCTAATAATCAAAATAGATCACCGTGTTTACCATTTGGGGAGGAGGGGTTTTAGTAATAGGAGAGGGGATTAATGTGGGTACAACAATAATAAACAGTCCGCCAAATCACATTTTTTATCGGTGGTATGAACCATTCCCAAATGGGTGGTTTATGGCATTGTTTGACTCATGGACATTTTTCCCAAGCGATATGCGGCCCGCTTTTGGGCTACATGTCAGCAGCAGCAACCCTAGAGGGTGAGTTTACTTAGCCGGCTCTTATTTGATTTTTGGAGTAAGGTGTTTCCACGCTTCTCTATCTTCAGCCACAGGAAGAAGGGCATGTAATTGTTGAGAGCGTTGTACCAGTTGATCATTTTAGTAGAAGAAAAGGATTTTGATTCCACTATGGTAAAGCGGGTATAGAAGGTGGAGAAATGCACCAGGGTTAGGAGGTGAAGTTCGGTATAGTCGGGGTTTATTGTGGGCTTCAGCCAGGGAGAGTTCAGGCCAACGAGCCCTTGGGGCGCCTCTCCTAAAAGAGGAACTAATGGGGCGTAGGGTCCTAGAGGGGTTAGAACAAATAAGTGACTCGGGACTATCGGGATGTCTAAGCATGTGACCGAGATACTGAATTCTACGGTCCGAAATTTTAGTGGAAGGAGGATAAAGGGTGGGAAGGACAGGGTAGGCAAGTGATAGAAGAGATTCATTTGAGCAAGGAGCATCAGAGGGATTGACAACTCTGTGGTAGTAGGGACTTTTAATCTGAAAGATTTGTCGAAGGGCCTTATAATGGAGGGAATCAAAACGAGTGATTGGAGCTGGTGAGTAGGCTTGGGACTCTGAGCCATGGAGGAGAATAGACTGGACAATTTGGGGTAGACTTGAAGTTTTCGACGAGGAAAGATAAGAGTGTGACGGAAGAAAGGATCAAGCCATTTGAAATCATGAGAAGCCTGAGAGCAACGGAAGGAGACATCAGAGTTAGAGGGGGAATTGGGGGTAATGAAAGATCCTAGATATTTTGCACTGGGACGGGGAGGAAGAGGGGTAGATGGGGAGTTAGGGTTGGACTCCAAACCGCAGAAGGGGGCACAAAAGGAGCAGTCGCAGGAGCTGTCCGGAGTAACTGCAAGAGATAAGGAAACAGGCAATGTGGAGTGGATACTCAGGAGTTGGCATTTGTTTCCATTAAGGAGAAGTCCTATTCGGGAAGCAAGATGTTGTAGGAGATGGAGAAGACGCATGAAAGTTTCATTGGAGCGAGCCATGAGAACATTGTAGTCAGCATACTCAATGTCTGAACTTGGATGGAGACATGAAAAAGTCCATGGAGTGTAGTGAAAGAGGGTGACGAAAATTTCGTTAAGATCCGCTGTGAGAGCGGACAGAACCATAATGAAGAGATAGGGGTTGAGAGGACAGCCCTGTTTAATGCCTCGGCCGAGAGGCTGAGAGGGGAGCCGAAGGAAGGTCAGAAACAAAGAACGCTTTGAGTGCTGATAGAGTCTTGAGGGACATCATGGGGAGAAAAGTTCCGAAACTCCATATCGAATGAGAGCAGCACGCAAGTGCTGGCGACTGATAGAGTCAAAAGCTTGAGACCAGTCCAGTCCAGAAAAAGAATGTGGAGTGAAGAAGTGTGAAGTTCAAAGATTTCAGTGAGGCGACGGAGAAGAAAAAGAGTGGTGGAGAGAGAGCGGTTGGAACGGAAGCCATACTGTTGGGGCTGGAGGAAGGGATCAACCTTTTTTGAAAGTCGCAGGTGGGGCAAAGAAGCGTAGAGCTTGTATATGGCGTTGGCCAAAGAGATTTTGGCCGGTAGGAAGGGGGAGAGCGGCTACATTTATTGTTGCCTTTTTAAACTATAAACCATTACAACCTTGCTGAGTTTGAAGTGGTCCGGGGCGATACTATTACATACTATGTAGGAATCAGTAGCTATAGTGTGAAAGGAGGATAGGATATGTTTAACAGAGTGAGAGGAAGCGAAGTGTTTCCATGGGGAGATTGTCGGGGCCAGAGCGGGATGTTTTGGGGGGGGGGGCTGATACCGGAGAGGAGGTCAAGGACATACTGGGAGTCAAGTACAAAGTGGACATGGGGAGGAAGAGGAGGAGAAAGAAGAAGCCAGGAAATGTATTCTAGTGGAGCTTGGATTTTAGCAGTGTTGTTAGTTAGAGCCATTGACTTCGAAGTGAAGGGCGCCAACTGAGCCGAAGTGATCAAGGAAAATACTGGAGAAGAAAATGCCCCATGCGGCGGGATTAGAGGGATGTACAGAGTACTGGTCGGGGTAGGAGCCACCAGTGTATATTAGAAAAGGGCTGTGATGTGAGAGAAATATCAGAAGACTTGGATATAGCCTCTTGATATGAGTTTTGTCGTGTGCGGAGGAGAAGTCTCGTTTTGGGGTAGGTTTGGTTGAGTTCTTGTGGAGATAGAAGGGTATATAGTTGTAGTTCAACGCATTGGAGATAATGTCTGTGAAACCCAGGGAGGCAGATGTGTACAAGTGAATTGATAGAGCAAAAATAGAGTTGGCGGGAGAGTTTGCAAATGGAGGTGGAGGGTCATGGGTATATGTCTTGGAAGGTTATAAGTTATAAGTTTGTGCGGAGGACGTTGTCGTATAGTGGAGACGACGCAAAGGTCATTTGCCTGTAAAAAGTCTATCTGATAGGAGAGATTAGTTTGAGGGAAATAATCCTCATCAAGCTCTGTGGAGAAGATAATGGGGCCTATGTGTTCAGAAAGGCCTGAGAAAAGGTTGGAGTATAGACGCGTGCTGAAATCCGTGAGTAAAATGGGGATGTATCCGGATCCCAGAAATGGGATTTACGCTGTGGAGTCTTGTCCGTCAGAGGTGGAGTCTTGTATAAAGGAAGGTGCGTAAACAGCGAAAAGAGCGACGCGGAGGGGTCTGATGTTTAGAAGGAGAACTGCAAGTCGGGAATTCCAAGGGTGGAAGTCGTAGACTATGGGTAGTAGTAGAGCGGGAACGGCAAAGCCGACTCCTGCGTGCGGGTCCTGAGAAGACCGCTGAAGAAGTAGTGTATCTTGGGGTACTTAAGAACATCAGAATGAGTTGATTTAGTTCCTTGGAGGGCATAAATGCCAAGTGGAAGGGAGAAGAGAAGTGATTGGAGTTGTTAACATGTTCCGACTATGAAAGTTTCAATGTTCCAGGAGTAGATGGTGATTTTACGGTGGGGGGTGGAAAAATTGTCCAGTCTGGCTGGAGGATCGTCTAAGCGATCGCAGGTAACGCATGTGTGGAAAAAGTTGGCGCGGGAGTGCGTGCGTTTTTTTATAAGGGAGAGGTAATGTCGTCTCTGGGAGTTGCTGCTAACTTGCACCTTTAACACGGGACTGCGGTGAATAGGCAAGGTGGAACCTCCAAAGCGCAAAGAGGAGCGCCACTGACGGTAAGTCCGGCGTGAGAGTTTAGCGACGTTGACGGGCTTCGGGTGAGCGGAGGTTTTGGTGAGTACGGTCCCGTAACGCACGGCAGGGTTCGTGACCACTATAGTCTTAGAGGGGGAGGTCTATTGTTCTGATAGGAGAAAGAAAAGCTGTTCTTATGACCGTGGTCTCCCAGCAAGCCTCTTGCGGCCCATGCCAGCTTTGGCTCTTGGTTAAGTTGGAGTCTATATGCCCCTGTAAAACTGTGGTACTGTCTTTGTCCCCTTCTATAGAACCAGAGGGAGGTGTGGTTTTCACAAAAGTGAGCATGATGAACTAGCATACCATTAGATAAAAGGTATTGGTTTGGAGTGAAATTTCTGGGGGGTATTGTAGAAGTTCCAGTGTCCTAAGTAACAGTTACGCTTTGAGCAGGTGGAGTTACCATTATAGGCCCTCATGGTTTGATTATGGTATTGGGCTATGATGGCTTGAAAAGCCAGTGCAAGCAGTGACCGGCCAAGCAAAAGCAGGACTGGTGTTCCGAAGTCGCTGTATGAACAAAGAATCTGTGCAACGGTGATTTGTTTGAGGTGTAGCTGCTCCTTTAGAGCCAGCCTTTGTATACAGAGTGGCTATGGGAGTTGAAGTGTCTGGTGGAATCTCATTTGAAGGGCTTGAAGCCTGTTGCTGTATAAGCAAAGTATCTGTATAAAATGTCAAGCTTGATATGGGTGATTCAGCTTTTCCGAATTGGAGTGCGCTGGCTCCAATTAATGGCGTCCAGTGGACTTGCTTGGAGTATTGAACCTGCACCAAAACATGATGAATGTTAGCTGAAGATATGGGAAAGGGAATTCCCCAAAAGTTCAAGATAAGAGCCAAAAAGTAAACAGCTATCATAATTTAAAACATATGAATCTGAGGTTTCTAGTGGCGCATGCGGAATGCTTGACGGTTAGCTTGACTGAGAGATCGACGGTGAGGTTGACGGGGTTCTCTTTTTGTGACGGTGAGGTTGACGGAGAGGTCGACGGTGAGGTTGACGGTCCGTCAAAGTGTCCGTCAAGGTGTCCGTCACGACTTCAATAAAATACGGCTTATTTTGGACGAAATAAGGCTTATTTCAAAATAAGCCATATTTTGTCGTGACGGGCACCTTGACGGACACTTTGACGGACCGTCAACTTCACCGTCGACCTTTCCGTCAAACTCACCGTCATGAAACACGGATTTGTCAAACTAATTGTCAAGGTCACCGTCACATGCAACCGTCAAGCTTTTGAGGTGTGACTAGAGCATACGTTTCGAATTTAGTTATATAAATTAAGAGTCAATAGACCTTGGTGACCCAGTTTGCATTGACATGAGAATGCTGCGCCATGAAAACTATGTACAGAGTTTGCCAAAAGGTCAAATGATATCCATCTTCAGCAATGAGAAATGACAAAAGTTCCATCCAATTACCTTTATTTTTCCAGTGCCTGTTTCTGCTCCAATCAAGAACATATGGATCAGCGTCAAGCATAACTGAAATGTTGGACCAGAGTTCATTGATTTGATAATTGGGCACCTGGGGCTGGGATTTATTTATCCCTGGGCCTGAGCCCAAAAAATGATGCAAGATGCCAATATGAACCATCTGTGAAATTGGTAACTGCTGCACTCCGATCTTTCAGAGCCTGTGAAGATGTCGATGAGCATGTCTTCCTTGTTAATGATATCTGCAAGATCTTCTGAAATCCAGTTGGGCAAAGATCAATTTTGTTGCATGGTGTGAAGTATGGCGTCAAAGAAGTCCATGGAGAGAAACCAGCATTGACCAGTGTATCTGATATAGATTCATCATGATTCATCCATCTCATCCAAAGCCAAAACAGCAGAGCTTGCAATAAGATTGTCCCATGGAATATGGCCAATCCTTTCTGGTGTCAGGCCAATCGGGCATTGAACCAGATCTGATGGTCCTGCAGGAAGGAGTCCTGGTGATAGTGAAAAAACCTGGAGAGCTTGCCTAAGTACCAATCAAAAAGTGAGATGTTCTGGCAGAGCTTCTGGTCGTCAATGGAACATCCCATATTGGAGAAATGAGGAGGCTGTTGTTGCTCAAAATTGGGCATGTCAAAAGGGAGATTCGAGGACTGGGGAAGAGGAAGCCACTCTTCAACTATGTCATCATACTGGTAGAACATGATGAAGTAGTACTTCCAGTCTTCTGTGGAGAAAGTATCCAAGTCAGGATATTGGCCCCTGCTGGATCTCTTCTTGGAGAGGTCGAGCTTCTTGAGGTGCCATTCTCTGGGTCATAGTGATGTGCATCATCAGTAACAATGCTGAGCTTCAAGAAATCATCTCGAGCAGCGAGCAGCTGGAGTAGTCTTCAACTTCTGCTGGTGGTTTGGGTCAAGGTCTCCAAATTCAATGTCCCTTGCAGCAATGGCTTCAAGAAATTGTGCCCATTCTGGAGTATCTGTAAGTGGAACCTCTGGTTCTGATTTGTGCTTCTTCTCAAGAGATTCTTGTCTGATGGAGCCCTTCTTCTTCATCTCCATGATGAGCTTCTGTTCTTCTGGTGAGAGATCAAAAAAAGGAGTCAAGGAGCTGGATGTACGAGTACCGGGGACTTCTGGTGCTGGTTGAGGAGCTTCTTGTTGGGATTCACGCTCGGTCTTGGTGAGTTCAGCCATGGCTTCGGTATAAACAATGAATCTGTATATGGTGTGGGCTGCGCCCAGGTGGTTCCAATGAAGCTGGGGCAATGTCCCCAATGCATGTGCAAAGATGAAAAGGTAACCCAACAGGAGGGGACATGTGGGGAACATGACTAGTCCAATGGTAAACAATGGGGCAAAATGGAATGAATGCTGAATGAGCTGCTGGAAATTTTGAAAAACAGCTGGTCAAGCCCAGCTGAATGAGTGGCAAAGCTAATGCTAAAGCTTGTGCCAAATGCCTACTCATGCACATATAAACACCAAAATGAAAAATTTACGCAAATTGCCGAAAAGTTTTTTCCTTGAACCCAAAAATGTGGAATAATTTCAGATCTATGGTGCTTCGCCGTGAATACCAGAGAGCGGAGACGATTTAAAAAGTTGTGGGCGAGTTACGCCCAAATATATAACTAAAATATGTGTATGCACTGTATGCATATATATATAATATATGTATTATATAAATTTAAATATAACATTATATAACAGCTTAATATATCTTAATACAGTTTAATTACATAGAATGGCTCCCAAGCCTGATTTGTTGGGCCACGAAGCAGATGGTCCTGAGAAAAAGTTTGTTTCCCCGTATGTCACCCTGCAAGAATCCTATTTTGGACAATGGATGAGAATGCAATACTACTATTATAAATACAAATAAAGTCACAATTTTCAATAGTACATCATCTAGAGTTCATGAGTTTGGCCTTGCAGTTCTTCATCACTGGAATGTATAAGCATTGCTTTTGGGGTGACTAAAGCCCAACTGGCATCGGAGCATTGCCTACTCCTACATATCCCTGCCAAAATAGCTGGGTAGCTTTAAAAACACCCGCAACAAAAAGGCACAGGAAAAAGTATGATGACCACTTTTCGCCTTTCACCAAGGTCCTCCCAACTGAACAAATACTGAGCTCCCACCGTTCGAACGGATGTATGACTATCCACCGTGGCTCTGGGACGGGTCTGCGAGAGGGAAAAAAATGAGCCATGGTCAAGCTGGGATTTGCGTGACATGATCATGTGGTATCTTCGTCCTACATCCTTAAAATGTTAAACAGAATGACCAGTCCCTCAGGACTGGGTGCGGAATCCACCCAACTTTGACCATGGCACAAATGGTGGCTGGTGGCTTTTTGACGACCTTTGGCATTCTTTGGCACCCCGGGCAATTGCGATGATCATCCCGTCCCCTGAGTTTCATGCGTTCCATGCATTCCATGCGTTGAACCTTGCGTTGAACATTCCCCTTCAAAAACAAGCCTTGCTGGAACGAACCATGACTGAGGGGCCTTAAGGCATACTTTCAACATTTTTTGGGGCCAGTGGAAGGCGAGACAACTTCGCCGAATTTGCCAATCACTGCCTGTTTCAGCTCCATGGAGGAAATCGCGATCGGATCAGTCAATAGAGCTCTGGTATAGATGGCAATAGTCTGCAATAGTTTTAAAAGAAAACATGGGAAATGAATGTAAATCGTCTAGCTTCTTTGCAAACTCTTCAAGTACCACAATGTAATTATGTCTAATCTTAGGCATATCTTAGGCGTTGCCGAAAAAAAGTATTCTGAACGGACGAAATCCCTGGTGTCTGTACCTCCGTTCTTTTTTGATGCTGAAAAATCCACCATTTGTAGATGATGTTCCCAGCTGTATACCTACATTTTTATTCATGTCTAGGGGGTTGTCCATTGCCAGCTATGTTTGATTGCCAAAGGGTATGAGAATTGATCGAATCAGTTTGAAACCCTACGCAAATGTGCTCTCATACAGAATGAATCTTGACAAGGATGGGAACAAAGCAAAGCATCCAACTTCGTTTCTTGAACAGTCCCAGGCTGATGACGTTCCACATCATCATGTTGGTTGAATTATCCCACAAGTGTTCCTCCCCCCCCTCTATATATATAAATACAAATAACTATATATATATATATGAATCATATGTCATACCCAACCCCAAGAAGGTTGCTGGTTCACATGGCTAATTTTACCAAGTATCAAACAACACAGCCAACTGGTCATGCAATATTCCCAAATTACCCTCCTGTATATATGCACGTATATCAGTTTGACTGGCTAAAGTATCTCCAAACGGACTCCAACCACCAATTTTCCACAATGATACAATGTCATATGCAACAAGGGGTCGCACAAATTGCACCATTCACCCGGTTTTTCAATGATCATTGAAACAGTGAATTCAATTACAGTATGTCTGAATATATTTCAATCTTATTCAATCTTATTATCTAGGCATAATCTATTAAATATTTAAAGTTTAAATTTATTATATCCTACTAATAGTAATCAATATCTCATTATATAAACATCTAGTAATATTATCTTACTATTGTTACTACATATCTTATTACTAGATGTTTGCCATGGATTTACCATGCTTTCGCAGAAATCCATTCTGATCCCACGCCAGTTATGAGGGTAGACCCTGGCAGCAAAGTATGGGATAAAAATTTAGTGCATGTACCCTCTGGTTATTTGATGTTATTTGTTACATAGCCATGCACATATGGTAAAGATGGCCCATAGAAATAGATGGTGTACGTTTAAAAAAAATGGTGATCTTCCATGGCTATGTTAAATAACCAGATGGTATATACATGTGAATATCCTTGCAAATAGTTATACAAATGTCACGCTACGTGCCTTTGATCATTCACTCGGAACTGACAAACCTGATTTAAGCTCTGGTAATTTCACAGTTTGCTCTCAGGAAAACCATGTTTAATAGGTAATTCATCGAACCAAATAAACCATCTATACCATAGCTACGTCAAGGTAAAGGGTAAAGTCACTTAAGTCGTCACTTTTGGAATGATTGTGCTTTCTAACCATCATTCAGGCAGGTCCTAAAAATGAAGAAAGTCCCACTAACGATCCACTGAACGGTTGAGGGGGACAGTTCTTTCCCCCTTGGCCTTGGATCACTTAGTACATCTTAGTACTGGATCAGCATTTCTTAGGCACATCTCTCCTTGAAACCAAGTGATGCTATTTCAGTGGACCAAAAATACACTGAAATTGCTGGGGATTCAATGCTGCTTATGGTGGAGCAGGATCAAATTCCAGACGTTTTCCCCCCTTCCTAGACCCATCGCCCCCCCCGTCACCCACCGGGGAAAGCCATACCTGCGGACTATTTCTGGGAGGCAGCTCTGAATGATGATGTTTTTCTAGCATATCAATTATATCCAACCCTTCGAACGACCACTGCGGATGTGTGATATATAATGATATATGCATATGTATAAAAATATATATACACACATAATACATACTTAATCATACATATATAAATATATATGCTATATTGAATTGTGTGTAATATAGTTTGCCATGTGAATATTGCATGAATACTGTACATATATATATATATATATATATATAATAGATATAAATAAAAATAAATATGAAGTTACAATATAATTAGAAATATACATATAAAATCATATAAATGCAAATGTATATATATATATATAATATACATGCACAAATAAATATACAACTGTATATATATATACATACAAACGAGTAGTATATATGCAAAATAAATCATAACATATTGATTTATTGGCCATTATTAGCCTATCAACATTGTGCAGAAAAGAACCCAAAAGGCATGTCGGAATTTGTAGATGAATATATACATTTGTCCAGGAAACCTAGGCGCATTTTTGCGCACAAAATCCATCAAAAAAATAGAGCTCAGTCAGCCAAGAAGGTCGCATTGTCGCGTAGCCACGTGCACTTGCTTGACTTGAAGGGTGCCTGGAAAAGCCCTGCAAGTACAGCAAGCATAGCAACGCGTCTCCAAGTCTTCAAGCGCAGAAAATGACAGCTGCCAACAGGAAGTTGTAGAGAAAACTCCAACACTTACCGTCTGGTTATTTAACATAGCCATGGAAAATCACAACTTTTTATACGTAAACCATCTATTTCTATGGGCCATCTATACCATGGCTATGTAACAAATAACCAGAGGGTATGATGATTTATGCAATCAAGATGCAGGCGTTTAAACGCCACCGACTCAAATTGGCGTTTTCGTGCAATTTGGACGACTTTTTGTCACAGAATTCGACGTTTTTTTTGTGGGAAAACCCTCTTTTTTTAACCTACCATTGATGATTGGTTTATATTTAAAAACACCTTTATGGTTTATTATTGGGTGTAGAACATTACATGAACATTGAAACCACAACACCAGGATCAGTCGATCGAATCCCTTCCAGAAAAATGAAACCCTGAAAAATCCACAATGTTTGTTCGTGTCTGGGTAAGATCTGGGTAAATGATTCTAATATATTCTAATTATGATCCCCAAAAAATCAAAGTTAACTTGAATTCGTCAAGAACATGGTTTCGAATATGTGTTAATTAATCATTCTCAATCCCATGCTGTGTACCATGCTCTTGGGATCCACAATAATTCTGAATTACAAGACTTCACCAGCTGTTATCATAAAGCCATGTGAGATTATTTCTGGAATTCCAATCATCATTCCAGTGACAGGATGGTTTTTCATCCAGGATAATGGAAAATAAGGGATATATACCCTCCGGTAAGCGTGGAACATCCCCGAGCTGAAGATTTATGGCCGGGAAAATCATGGAACATATGGAACATCAAACTACCATCTACAAAAAATGATGCCAAGAACACACCACATGGATCCAAATGGTTTAAAACGTGTTTCTGAATCGACTTTTTCTCCAGTGATTTGGGGGAAACCCTCCGTGGAAACCACGCAAAAAACATCGGGCTGATATGCCGACCTAGAGGCATGCTCATTTTCAGAACTTGCTGCACAGAGTGCAAAACAATGCAATTAGAAAAAGGAAAAACAAAACTACCAACAAAAAATGATAGCCAAATAATGACACATAGACAAATCGCTTGATTGACAAATAAGGACAAACAAATAGTTCCAATAGATGCTACCCAGGAACAAAATACATCAGGTCCAAGTGAATGACTATTTTTGAAAATACCTAATCAGTGCAAGTTCGATGTACCTGCTTTCCATCATTTAAAGGGTTGCATTTGGATGGTGGAAAATCGTCATCCTCACGCCTGAAGTCGAGCATTAAGATCAACTGGCTGCCTTCTGATGAATGGCAGCAACACACGAGAGACCTGTGCTGTGGCACAGGCGGCACATAGGGCCTTACCATCAAACTCGGATTCAAACACATGCCGATTTGTGGTCACAAATTTCAACCTCAACATGAAGGATTCTCTGTCAAAAAATGCACCTCAACACAACAATAAAACATTTTAGAATCATATATTAGGCACCAGTTTCAAGCGATATCTACTACGCTTGTCTTTGTCACATGCATGATGTTAGCTGTGGAGCTTGTAGAATTTGGTATTCCCAGTAGATTCCCAGTCATAGGTGAATTTATCAATGGGAAACGCATCTTAAGCAAATCCCGAATGTTCATCATGTTCATGGTTCTACCATATTCTACGCATTCGAGACCACAGTTACGCGCGGAACTTAGATGATGAGACACGTCGAAAAGGAGCACAAGGCAATGGATTGGCGTCCAGGGGTCATAGAAGAATTGCTGGAAGGTGTTGTCGATTTTTTGTTTGGTGTTCTAAACGCAGTTTCTGCACCCTGGTAATCAAACGTGGCAATGAAATCCATGAACATCCACCGTTTACAGTACACATGATTTTCCCATGAAAATCGCCATTGATGGGGTATTTTTCAGTCACATTTGGTGACACCAGAAGGTTCGTTTTCGGAGCCGTTTCTGCATTTTTTGTTGTCACCAAATCCAGTGGCTCATCATTCCCAAAGAAGTCGCTTTTGGAATAGCCTACCCTCTGGTTATTTGTTACATAGCCATGGAAAATCACCATGTTTAAGGACGCTAAACCATCTATTTCTATGGGTTTTAATAGGTAAACCATCTATTTCTATGGGCCATCTGTACCATGGCTATGTAACAAATAACCAGAGGGTAATTTCAAACATACAAAAAAAAAACATGCAGAATTGGTTTGATGATGTGAAGTATATATGTCCCGTCTAAAATTGTCTAAAATAAAACACAATATAATTTCAAAGAATGGTGTTAGTGAGTTTCTATCATGTGGTTGGGAAACCCTATTCGTAGCTCTGAGGTCTGGTTCCCCTTAGCCCTTCTTTTCTCGGGAAACCTGGATATTGGCTCCTTAGTAGCCACTGCCACTGGAAAACAATGATCTGGGTAAATTATAATATTTCACTAACCTGAATTAAATAATTAAGGCAATTTGGGGATGATTTCCCTTATTAACCATGATTTCCAGATTATAATATTTCACTAACCTGAAAAGTTAGGCCAACCACGGGGATGACTCCCCTTACTCATTCAACGCCCTGGGCTGAAAAGATCCAGGGCTTTTGGGGCAAGCTTAAGTCTCCATCATCCAAGGTTGTCGTCGTGGTCTGGCAGCATCCCTCCCGCAATGTCTTGAACAAAAATAGCAACCCCGGAAGACGGAACAACGATGGAAAACCTAAAGGTTTTGACAAACGAAAATGGGGATATAATATAGCAGTGATATAATGGGGATAATGGGGATATACAATATATATATATATAACTATACGTGTGCATGTATGTATGTGTGTATGTATGTATGTATGTATGTATGCATGCATGCATGTATGTATGTATGTATGTGTGTATGTGTGTATGTATGTATGTATGTACGTACGTACGTACGTACGTACGTACGTACGTATATGTATGTGTATGTTTGTATGTATGTATGTGTATGTGTATGTGTATGTGTATGTGTATGTATGTATATGTATGTATATGTATGTATATGTATGTATATGTATGTATATGTATGTATATGTATGTATATGTATGTATATGTATGTATATGTATGTATATGTATGT
>Ga0126342_10015671_pt1 | contig 13270 bp, 8 predicted proteins | sample Cyp1metagenome_FD_92528 | JGI IMG/M metagenome (GOLD analysis project Ga0126342, IMG submission 92528) | Coral microbial communities from Lord Howe Island, Old Settlement Bay, Australia - Cyphastrea 1 metagenome | ecosystem: Host-associated > Invertebrates > Cnidaria > Coral ...
CACCATTAAGTCACCATTAAGTCACCATTAAGTCACCATTAAGTCACCATTAAGTCACCATTCAATCACCATTAAATCACCATTAAGTCACCATTAAGTCACCATTAAGTCACCATTAAGTCATCATTAAGTCACCATTCAATCACCATTAAATCACCATTAAATCACCATTAAGTCACCATTAAGTCACCATTAAGTCACCATTAAATCACCTTTGAGTCACCATTAAGTCACCATTAAGTCACCATTCAATCACCATTAAATCACCATTAAGTCACCATTAAGTCACCATTAAGTCATCATTAAGTCACCATTCAATCACCATTAAATCACCATTAAGTCACCATTAAGTCACCATTAAGCCACCATTAAATCACCATTAAATCACCATGAAGTTGCTGCTTGCCCAGGCTGAAGGCCACCTTAGCAGCGAAGCAATCCCTGGCAGCGGTCCACAGCTGGCGAAGCGAGCGAAGTGTTCCCAGGCGTGGCGAAAACATCGGTTTTCATCATGAAATCACTGGTTGGTGGTTTGGAACATTTTTTTATTTTTCCATATATTGGGAATAATCATCCCAACTGACTAATATTTTTCAGAGGGGTTGAAACCACCAACCAGATCATGTGCAAAACATGTCAAAACCATGGGGAAAACCTATGGTGTTCACCAGAATTTGACTTGAATTTTCCAGTTTTCGGGATCTTTGAAAAAAACAATGATGTTAGGATTTCTTTCATTTTTGGGATAACTAGAAACCATTCATCTGGCTGAATCACAATGCAAGTGTGACATCACTAGAATGATGACTGTAGGATTCGGAGGAATCATAGGCCCCTGAAGTAATCCCATGTTGGTGATATTCCCCTTCCATTGTTGTAATGCTGATTCCCATATATAGATCTTCCCCATTATATATGGAATATCAGGGGAATATCACCAACATGGGAATAACTTGGGTGAATGCCAATTTTCATCAACTTCCCTTATAGACACCCGTATCTGGTTGGTGGTTTGGAACATTTTGTATTTTTCCATTCAGTTGGGAATGTCATCATCCCAACTGACGAACTCATATTTTTCAGAGGGGTAGGTATACCACCAACCAGATACATATTTTCCATAGATTCACACTTCTTGATGAAAAACGCATCAGAAATTCACGCTGAGCGTTCAGGTGGTACCCTTCGCACCACGATTCTACGCGCGCGTCGGTCGCAGTGCGGCTGTGGGCCTTCGGAACGCATTGTTCGGTCTCTTGGAGGACATTAACGGAGATACCCGCGGGGTTGATTGGTTATGGGGGTAAATATATATAGGGGTTTCCATAAATAGTGGTACCCCTAAATGTAGGGTTTATAAGGGAAAATCCGATCTATGGATGATAACTAGGGGCACCCCCATTTATGGAAACCCCTATGTGTTTGAATATTCCCAATGGAGAGTTTTACAAGGCGGTTCCATATGTTCAATGGGGAATTTTTCATGAACACATTTGCTCAACAACCGCTTCATGGGATGGCTGGGATGGAATAGGGCTAGTTTTCATGGTTCAAATGGGGATTTCATGGGATTTCTCCGGTTTCATTCAGACATTGGAATCCGATTGTCGGACAAATGGTGGTGTATCCAGGAAAAAAAATGGATAGATTAACACATACACGCACACACACATATATATATATATATATAATTTTTCAACAGCAAACATGGATAAAAATGGTGATGATTTTTCATATTTGATCAGCAAAGCCTGGAATTTCAGCAGCACAAATGTGGATATCTTGTTGGGTATACACTCTGATAGTCGAATATGGCTGGATTTGAGGTATTTTGAAAAAGACCATGAACCACCATCAAGCCCTTCCCCCCTTTTTTTTAAACTTCGGCTTATTCAACCGTCATCGTCAGGGGGTCGCCACCCTTTGTTCTTGTTTTTTTGGTGGGCGTTTCGGGGGTCGAATCGACTTGAAGTTCCTGAGAATTACCCCACTAAGGTCACTAGTCTCACTGATTTGACATGAACTTCATTGTAGGGTGTCTAGGGTCACCATTCTTGGTTCATAGTCATCACCATGCTTATTGGTGCCCCTAGCATCTCCACATTTGCTCATCATTCTTCAGGTATCCAAGTTGGTAGTTTTTTTGTCCCATCCTGACTCAGATGGGTCCGGCTGAAAATGCACTCAATTCCCATGTTTTATCAACGTTTATCAACACATTCATCTTATATGGATGCTTACATTAAATTATATCCCAATGATATCCTGACAACATCATATACCATAACCATTACCTCATGCTGCATTTCTTTTCAGAAGAATATCCAACCTTTTTTGGGTAGTTAAAGCCCGATGGGTGATAGTTAAACCTACCATAACCCACCCTCCAGTAATGTAACATGGCTATGGACAACCACCATCTTAAAACGGGTATTTTTCATAGAACAACACATGGACCATGCTGCATAGCTATGTAATACATTACCCCAAGGCATCCCTAATGTAGCATATATATATGTATAAACATACATATAAAGTTTAGTATCCCACATTTAATATCCCAAACACACACACACATACATTTTTAAGTTAGATATCCCATGAAAGTCGAATATCCCAGAGCAAGGTCATGGCGGAACCCGTGTCTGTGATGACAACCTTGCGGCTCGGCGTAAGCGGAGCCCGAGCGAAGTTTTATTTTTTTATGGGGTTATAATGGGGTTAACTATGGGTTAACTATGGTTGACTCTGGTTATAATGGGCTTAACTATGGGTTAACTATGGCTTATTGGATGTATCATGGGTTTTCTGATGGTTTTTACCGTGTTTGGTGTCATCAAACGCGGCCATGGAACATCCCCCTATCAATTTATATAGGTTTCTAGCTTGAAAAAAACCAATCAACGGAGAATTCCATTGCCACGTTTGATTACCCGGAGGGTAATATCATTTTACCCTTTGGGTTATTTCACATAGCCCTTAAAATAGCAAACATCGAGTGGAAACTCAGCTTCCACCTCCCTATCTGGCAAGGTTTATGTTCAAATATGTTAAATTTGGGGGCGGGTTATCATCATATTCTCATCACGATGGCCTTTCGAAAGGTATACCATATTTTTGGTCAGTTGAAGTTTGGCCACCAGGTTTTTTGAGGCTACCCAGCAAAATTTTGTGATGATTAGCGTTGATCCCTGGTCACGTGGCTGTCACTTGAAATTGATCGTGAATCTGGAGGCAAACTCAATCTCAACTCGACGATTGCAAAGCTAAGATGTAGAAGAGGTTGTCAAATTTGGCCACGTGAAATTCTCTTTCATGACCTCCTTGCGCGTTGAAACACGAGGGTTGAGAGACGCATGTTTTGGGGCAGAGGGATTCCATTCCAGCCGTCAGATGGAACCTGTAGCAGAGGGGATCCCCGACAGCAAGTGTGCAGTGATGATTTGGGTTTGTCTAAATAGGGTGCCTCTAAAATCCACTGAGTAATCACAACATCCTTCTTGGGTATACTGGTATACCCTGCGGCAATCAAACATGGCTGGCTGGGAAATCAACTGTTCATGGAGGCTTCTAGCAGGGCGTCATCGAAGCCGCAGGTTGTCCGACGAATTCCAGGTCAACGTCTCCTGGTGCGGGTCGCCAGCAGTGAGGTTGCAGCCAGGTATAAATGAGGATAAGACCAATGGAAATTGCGATTGACATCATCAACTAAATTTGGGTTGCACCAAAAAACAGTAGATATATAGTCCATAGTTAGTTATAATGAGCTAATGTAAGTTACATAGTTTGTTTTTTGGTCTTAAATCCCTTAAAAATACCTGGGACTAGATTCAAGTTGTTCATGGTTTTTCAACCCATGAGGTGGCCATCGCCGTCAGAAACCAAGTGGTTATTTTTACACACATCATGTATCAGAAAACTCAGCATATATATTTCTATTGTAGTAAAAAGCAACATCTGATTTTTATTTCCAAAAAATCCGGCCCGACATTTCGATGAGGTTTTTTCTTGGTACCCTCTGATAAACTAGCATAGCTATGGAAAATCACCATTTTTCATGGGTAAATCCACTATAAATGGCCATTTTCAATAGCTACGTTAAATTACCACAGGGTATCACCATCAACCAGTGCTATTTCAAGTTCCCACTGGTATGGTCACTAACCAACCAAAACGCCGGTTTCTGGGGATTAATCCGGTGGGTTCCCTTTACGGACTTCATCGCGCCCTTGCGGAGGCAGGGCGCTTCGGACTACTGTCAGTACCACCATGGGGCACGGCCCGATGGCCACAGCGCTGTGAGGACGGCAACGAATGGAGGGGGGATCCTATTGCAACTGAATCACGGAGACATATCTACGGAATTCTACAGATATCATCATCAGATTCATCAGATATCAATTAATTATATATATATTATATGTAATAATATATGTATATATATAATATGTATATATATAATATTTATGTATATATAATATCTACTTGACATTGGGACAAAAAAACCATGACACAGCTGATTGGTTGGGTTTTCGGGATGGCGATCATCGCTCGGTGGTTCACCCGAGCGGCTGCTTGAAATTTACCGAGAAACATTGAGAATCTTTTAGCAGAATCGTAGAAGAATGTCATTTACCTCAAACATTCAACCAGCGATGAGCATTTTGAGTTTTCTTTCAGCGAAGGGTAGCTAAGGGTAGCCACAGGGTCAAGTGGTCCGTTTCATCTCTTGACTCGATACTTCTTGCGGCAGGAAGTTGTACATGAAGCACTGGCGGAAAGCAGGCTGTTTAGCTGATGGGGGCTGTGCAAGATGAGCGTTTCAGCAGGTCTTGGTTGTAGAATGCTTCACAAAAACCATCTGGTTGGTGGTGCGGAACATTTTTTATTTTTCCATATATTGGGAATAATCATCCCAACTGGCGAACTCCATCATTTTTCAGAGGGGTAGGTATACCACCAACCAGAAAACCATGGTGTTGTGGAAAAATATCACCACGATATCCCAAGATATCCCAAGTGACTCTAAATTGGGTGTATCTGAACATGGGGCATATCTGAATAGGAGGGAAATGATGATCAACTCCAAGGTATCCTATTTATGCCCTTTTTTCACCAGCACGGCCCATCTTTGACGTCTGCAGCTGACCCCTTTTTTGCTCTCGATCCGGGTGTTGGGAGCCGCGTTTTGACGACATGTGGGGTTTCCAAGTTGGCGCTCGGGAAGAGAACTGCCATAAAAGAAATCACACATGGGTCACCGGCAATGTTCTACGGTGGGATCAACAGTAGGATCTTCAAATGCTATTATATTCTATTTTAATTCATAGTATTCAGCTCAGAATGCTCAATATTCTTCAGTTCGGGAAACTTCAAGACGCAGTGACTTTAAGTTGGCTGACCTTGGCTTTCTCTGGTGGTTAGGAGGGACTGGTTCGGAGCTGCGAATAGTTTTCCAACCACAATGATAGTTAATATCAACCCTGGATTCATAACCCCCTGGGCTGTTTAATCAAAGTAGAAGTTTTAAATGAGGCTGTGCTATTTTAGTCTAGCAGAGGAACTTACGCCCTGGTAAATTAACATAGACCCTGAAAATCACAAATTTTTAATGGAAACTAGTCTTCCAACCCCGACAACTGCCAGGGTCTATGTCAATTTACCAGAGGGTACTATTTAAATTTAAAGTTGAACCCGGTCCTTTTTTTCAACCATGGTTTTGTTGAAATCGACATTCGAAATCCATCTGGAGATGGAGATCTCGACGATCAATGAGTATCACTTGACATAGACACATTTCATTCCCATTCCAACATATTTTAAGTGATGAATATCCAGATTATCAACACTTATACAATAATGTTGGGACTCAGTAGAAAATGACTTGCTGCAGTTCTGGAACCATTCTTGCTTTTTGTTCGGATCCAGGGGCGGCTATGGCGACGTGCCAGGCGGGATTTGCTGCTTCGCGAAGCTGTGGGCAGGTGGATGAGACTTGTGATTTTCCCACGGCATCTTCTCATGGCCATAGAATTTAGACTGGGGACCATTTCACATCTTTGGACACACCCTAAACCCATCATGGTACATCAAAATCATCAAAGTATATCCCACGGCATCGCCGATGCCATCAGATCCCCAAAAGATATCCCAATCATATCACCATACAATGGTTGGTCATTATGCCCCCATCTCTGTTTGATGATTCTTAACTGGTTGGTGGTTTGGAACATTTTTTGTTTTTCCATATATTGGGAATAATAACCCCAACTGACGACCTCATATTTTTCAGAGGGGTAGGTATACCACCAACCAGCTTAATATTTCTGAATCCTAATCCTATTTTTGATGATTTGATGCATCGTATCAAGTTGGTATTTTGAAGTTCATCCCGGTAACCCATCCAATCATATCTACATATGATGGTTACTCCTTAATTTGTGTTGGTGAACCCCCTATTTTTGGCCAGGTGAAATCACACATATTCTTTGGACATTCGTCGTTTTCATTGATATTCCAGGAAAGTGACAACTTCGGAGTTGTCCGAGATACCATTGGACATGCAAAATTCCAGCAAGGTATACACCATTATGATTCATGATGGGGGTTTCCAATCCATGGGGGTTACCCCCCAAATCATCCTTTTTAATAGGATATAATAGGATTTTCTATGAAATAAAGCATCCAGCTAATTGGAATTATTGGGATCCTCCATTTATGGAACCCCCCCTTTCTACATTACAACCTACAAGCATCATAAATGGCTGAAGTCTGCCCTTCGAAACGTCCCACGTTCATCACGTCGTCAGGCACAGCAGAGGATTCCAGCGCGCTGCTGCCGTTGATGGCCATGATCCGACAAGGCTCGAGGACTTGGACCTCCGGAAAGATTCCATGGGGATACCCCCAAGAGCTGGATTTTCAAAGAAAACTTCATGGATTTAACAAGATGAACCATCCAGATGGATTTGTTGTTGTTTAAGCTTTTCATGGGGATTTTCCCACGGATTTTTGGATTTTCAACAACAAAACTTCAAAGAACATCGGAGCAAAAAAGAGAGTTGACACCAGCAGATGGGCCATTCTTCATCCTAAACCAAACCATTTGGGGTTAAATCATGTTACATCATATTACATCCAGTTTGGAGTGCTGCAAAGACCACTTCAGCAAGTTGAAGACCCAACAGATAAATATATGGGCTCATATGGCTTTGCAGGGTTTGGCCTACCCAGCAACCATATGGACAAGCCATGGAAATACGTTACTTTTTTCGTGTTTTTTTCTTGGGACATCCCCGAAAAACACCATTTGGGGGGTTGAAACATGGGAAAATCAACGACCTAATGGTGGATTCTCCAGCCGTGTTTGACACCAGAGGGCCATTAATTGTGAACTACTAGTATCATGCATTATCCAATATTCCACTGGCATCCCATTATATAATATCATATCCTATTGTACATCATTGTACATATTATATATACGTATATATATATATTCCATTATGTCCGATTATATCCCCCATTTCTTCCATGTCTGAGGGTAGCTTGCCAGGTGAGTTGTCTCAGGACGTGAAAAAACTCTTTCAGAACCTTGGCGGAGAGGGCGGCTCGAAAACCCAACGATGGGCACCTTGGACACTCCCTGGACATCCTGGGTCACTGGGCTACTTCCACTAAAAACTGGGGTACCCCCCAGTAATTTATTACTGCCAGCTACGGGAAAACGGGCTCATTGAGTTTGATGGAGTACTTATCTGAAAAACATGGGTTATTTTCCAGTTCGCAAAATGTCAGAAATTATCAGAGGCTATCATTCACGACCCCTTGATGGCTTACTGAATTGGTCATTTTGGAGGTCCCTGGATTGATATATTGCTGGTGCCAGGCAGTTGTAGAACTGGAATATGTTTGACAGTTGTTTGACTCTTCATTTCTTTAACGGAAAAGCCCAGGTGGCAAACAGATATTTCAAGTGATTTGTGTGGAAGCCTTCGACAACGCCGACAACATTTTAGGTAAAGCCAATGATGAGGTCCAACAGTTTCAAGTTCTCGAAACTTAGAATTCCACCCGAAATATCCCGAAAATCGGGTGGAATTGGGCATGTTTAGATTTTCTTTTACCAGAACATGTTCATTGATAAACAAATCTTTGATTTCGGGTCCTGACCATCTTTGGATGTGGATCGGTGGATTACACACGGAAGGACCTCCACGGAAGACCGACTTTTCAGATTGGGATATCATGGTTATTTAATGGTTATTTAATGGGATTTATTGGGATTTATTGGGATATGAATGGGTATATGATCAATGGGATGGGATATTATTGTGGGTAAAACAATGCCATAAACCACCCATGACTGGAAATGGTTGTCCACGGACCCCGAATTTGGGAAATCTCACGGAACGTTTTGGCTTAATAGCTCATTTGATTGGGTAGGTGTGGCAATGGACAATCCACCTGTGTAGCATACTTGTGCCATCTGTGGTCGCTGGCGCAACACCAATCCAGTCTGTGGGATTTGTAGGGCATCCAGAGGTTTCGGTGAACTTGCTAGAGACCAAGGGTGCAAGGGCACAACATTCAATCAGTTGTGGGGATCTTGAACAGGACCTTACGGGAAATCCACGGGTTGCTGACGTTGCAACCGGTGACGACCCCACCATTCTTCTCTGTCCGGGAGGACCTCCTGCCAAGGCGGGAGAGGGTTTCCTGAATCTAGCTTGGGAGCGACTCCTGCTGTAGCGGGGGCTGCTCCTGAGCTGGTATCCAGCGCGGCCTTCAGGCCGTCCGAACATTTTCGAGCTTCTTCTCCTGTTGCTGCGCAAACTGAACCTTGGGGGCCTAGCACGTGAGGAAGAGAGAAGCATCTGCTTCAATCGCCAAGGTTCGGAAAGTCCAGCTGAGGATGAGGACGCGCGAAACGCGAGGGACACATATGGGGCGCGGCTGGGTTTAGGTGCGTGTAGAGGGGTTGTGGCAGGCGTTCCCAGTGATAGCGTAATCTGTGCGGGAGGGCGGCCAGCCTTTGGCCCTGATCTTCGCCTACCTCTACCTCGCCGCGGCGGGTTTTCTCCTTCTTTTCAGTGGTCGTTGTCCACCTGCAAACCCATATCCTAAAGCAAAGGCAGTAGCAAAAGGAAAAGCAAAAGCGAAAGCAAAAGTTGCTGCGAAAGCCAAGGCTAAGGCAAAGGCTTCAGCCGGGCTGGGCCGGAGAAGACTCCGGAGACCAGCCCACAATCATTCGGGCATTGCGGGAGAGGCACCTGAGGCACCTCCTGGAGCTCCTGCAAGACAGCCTCAAACGGGAAGGGCGGTATCACCTCAAAGGTTCATACACTTTGTTAGGTACAAATCACAAACCTTTGAGGGAATGGAGACTTCACAGAAAACTAACCCCTTGTTTGTTTCGAGGGAAATTGTGGGCACAGATCACCAGACCCCCAGCCCCGAGTTGAGTTGGTTTACAGCCGAGAATTCAAATAAGTAGACGAGAGGGTCCCATGGGCTAAACTTCAAGGATCAGACAAGCCACGGGGGGCTCCTTGATTCAGCAGCTAGAGCAGGATCTAGGTTTCGGGGGGGGGCAGCCCCTGGAGCGGAAGCGTGCAATACAGCGCCTGGCGAGGTGGGGGAGAGAGAAGAAGAAAAGGAAGAGATTGAGAGGTTGATGTTGAAATCCAATCGGGCGTTCAATGAAACATGGGTCTTCACGGCATCCTTTGGGGGAAACATTCGGCTGTGGCAACCCATCCCCGCAAAAGTCAGGAATGAATTATTTGCTGCGCTATCGCTATCTTTACTGGCTTCACATGGATCTGAGAAACCCTTATGACCCGGTTTGCACAGTTTCAGACGCCTCTGAGGAGAGTTGACAAATTTCGGGGTAGAGGCCAAGACAAAGTATCTGAGGGGCGAAGAAAGTGAAACCCAAGACGGCAATCGTCTATTGGTCATTTCCTTGTTTGTTGGCATTGGATGTCTAAGAGAAGTATCCCCGAACCTCCTGAGCGTACTTGTAGCGGGAGCACCTCCGTGCCAAAGGGTATCTGGGCTAAATGCAGGGCACCTTGGGTTGAATGATCCGAGATCAGGGCTTTACACTCATGTAGAACGCGTTCGGAAGGTGTGTGCAAAGGTGTTTTCTTGGTGTGAAATTTGCGTGCTTATGGAATATGTTTTCTCCATGACGAAAAAAAGATCGTGGACAGATGGCCCGTAGCGTGGGGATTATTCCATATAAAATCGATTTGCTTGGGGTAAGTCCCTGCAGGAGGCCATGTCTTTGTTGGTTTGATTGGGTAGTTGAAGGAGAACCTGGAGTCTCTATACTTACCCCCAAATGCAGAAGCCAAATCTTGGGGTCAAATCTCTTTTGATGTTGATGTCACCCCTGAAAGTTCTGGGTGGGCGCTAGCGGGGGGGAAAACCACAAGCTTCCAACTTTCACCACTGGCCAGCCAAAACAAGGCCCTGGGTTTAAACCAGCGGGGTTGCAGTCGTGTAACGAGCAGGATGTTTTGAAATTGTCTCAAGACCGTTGGGAATTTCCACCTTACGTATACAAATATGAGCATGGTTTAATCCACAAAAAGAAAGGATGGAAAGTTCCTGGGGTGAATGAGCGGGAATCAATTTTAGGCCCAAGCAAGTGAGCAAGTCGGAGCCCTTGAAACACGAGGACACTCGGTTGATATTGTTGGGCAATGGATGGAGTATTCAAGTGGCATACTTTTTGATGAAGTCCCTTTGTTTGCCGCGCAAATTGTGTGGTGACCTTGATTTGAACACCATGTTGCAAGGCTGCATGCCTGGGTCAGGCACCGCTTCGGTCAGTCTGAGCAGCTACCTGAATCGGCTTCCTTGGAAACACGGGAGGAACCCAATCAAAGAGCCCAACTCCTCTATTTTATGATTTCGCGATTAGGGAAATTGGCCTCAAGTAAGGGAAATGATATTTTACTCACTTCAGGAACTGAAGCGGTTCAGAGTTTTGACCGTTTGCGTGCTAGGTTGGCATTGGAAATGCAATATTGAACTTGAAGGCCCGCGGGATCATCTCAATCGACTACAATTACGGTCGGTTTTAACCGCAATCAGATGGAGAGTGCAAAAGCAGCAGCTAAGAAATAAACGATTTCTTCATATGGTGGATAGCTTTGTGAGTTTACATATTTTGAACAAGGGGCGGAGTAGCAGCAGGCAACTCAGGTCAATTGTTCAGAAAATAAGTGCCCTACTTCTATTGTCCCATTCTCTGGTCATCTTGGGCTATGTTGAAAGCTCAGGAAATCCAGCTGATGCCCCCAGTCGCCAGGGGAAAAAGCGCAAATGGGAAAACGCGCTATAGTTGAAGGATTGACTCAAGAGACCAGAAAACAAAGAAGAGGGGCACTTGGACCATTGAAGGGACTCATCATTACCCCTTCCATTCAAAATCGATATCGTAAAGCTGCAGGACAATTTTCTTGCATATCTCAGACGCAAAGGAGAACCTATTCCCCAACCCCCTGAACTAATGGATGCGTTAGTCAGTGAGTTTATCTGCGAGCTGTGGGAAGAAGGCCATTCAAAAAGTTTAGCTGGCGTTGTTATCAGCAGCATCCAACATCACCAACCATCCTTGAAGGGGCAACTACGTGTCTCATGGAGGTATTTCAGGGCCTGGCAATAGGCAGAGGTTCCAGCCAGGGCACCTCCCCCTTTCAGTACAAACTTTAGCTACTATGGATTGTTCCAAAAACACCAACCATACATGGGGGTTGCACTTCAAGTGGGTTTTCACGCTCTCCTGCGCGCGGGAGAGCTTTTCCAAATACAAGCCAATGATGTAACCGTGAAAGATGACTTCGTACACCTGTATCTAGGACAAACAAAAGCATCTTGCCGGAATGCCAACGTAGACGCGGTACGCTTCCGCCATCACCAAGTTGCATTGTTGCTTAAAACTTGGCTGAGCACTGCTGACAAAGATGGTTTTTTGGTTCCTGATTCAAGTACTACATTCAGTTCATGGTTTTCACAAGCTCTGAAAGAAACTTGTTTGCATTCAGTCGGTTAGAGGCCATTTTCTCTTCGCCGGGGAGGAGCTACATACATTTTTGGTGAAACCTAATCCTATTCAGCGGTGGCCCAACACGGCCGCTGGGGATCTCAACAAACGGTTCGTGTTTATATGGCCGATTCCTTGGCTCTTTTAAACGACATCAAGTTTAAACTTTCACCTATTCATTACGCCTGCCTCAGCACATGGAACCTGAAACTCCGTGAGCTTGAGCTTTCGACTCTGCGAGGAAGAGGGGGACGTGGATAAGGAGGTAACATCTACTAGCTACCTACTATTTGTTGTTTGGTTGTTGTTTCTTTCTGTTGTTTTCGTTCAAAGTGATATCCGTGCCAGGGGGAAGCATTTTCCTTTCCGTTCTTTATACTACTTATTCAACTGCTGTGCAAATAAGTGCGGATTTCCGATTTATAGAACCTATTAAAATGGGGGATGGTTTATGATTGTTTTACTCACATTGTCCAGATTGCAAAACACTTCTTTTAACGTATGACCAATTTCGTAGTGGATTGATACACCATGTTTCACCATGTTTAAGAATCTGTTTGGAACCATATCTCCCCTACAGTCCAACACTCGCAGTGCCAAGGAAATATGCCCATCAAGCGCCGAAGAAAGAGCCTGTTGCACCTTGCCATCCAAGCTGGTGGAAAGTAAAGGCGTGCGCTTGGGGGTTTCTTAAAATAGGGGATCCCCAAAACCATGGGTTTCAATGCCAAAATGATTTAACTTGGGATGATTTGGGGGTGCCCCAAGTAGGAAACTTCCATTAGCTGACGATCTGTCTATCTATCTATCTGTCTGTCTGCCTGTCTGTCTGTCTGTCTATCTCTCCATCTCTCCATCTCTCCATCTCTCCATCTATCTATCTATCTATCTATCTACCTACCTACCTACCTACCTACCTATCTATCTATCTATCTATCTATCTATCCGTCTATCTATCTATATATATATATATATAATCTATCTAATCTAATCTAATCTAATCTAATCTAATCTAATCTAATCTAATCTATCTATCCATCTAATCTAATCTAATCTAATCTAATCTAATCTAATCTAATCAATCAATCATTCTATCTATCTATCTATCTATCTCTCTATCTCTCTATCTCTCTATCTCTCTATCTCTCTATCTCTCTATCTCTCTATCTCTCTATCTCTCTATCTCTCTATCTCTCTATCTCTCTATCTCTC
>Ga0126342_10015672_pt1 | contig 13268 bp, 10 predicted proteins | sample Cyp1metagenome_FD_92528 | JGI IMG/M metagenome (GOLD analysis project Ga0126342, IMG submission 92528) | Coral microbial communities from Lord Howe Island, Old Settlement Bay, Australia - Cyphastrea 1 metagenome | ecosystem: Host-associated > Invertebrates > Cnidaria > Coral ...
ATTATATAATACATAACTTATATTTTATGTATATGATCTGATCAACGAAGAACAAACCCTTCCGCGATTGCTCACTGTGGTACCGCGGTTGCTACGCGATTGGCTGAGCGATTGAGGGCTGTCTGGGAAAAGGTATTTCGGACAACCCCCATATGATATGGGCATGGATCAATCGCTTTGAAGACCACTTACCCTCTGGTAAACTAACATAGCTATGGAAAATCACCATTTATAATGGGTAAATCAACTAGAAATGGGCCATTTTCAATAGCTATGTTAGTTTACCAGAGGGTAACATGGATGAACATCCAGTTCATCCATTTATCAGCTATTTTGATGTCCACCAGCAGTGCAGAGTTTGACCCAGGCCCATACCTACATACACACTAGGCAGCAAGGAATAATGTTTTCTTCAAATCACCAATCAGATTGGACAATTTAATATAAGTCTTCGCCAGTTTGAGTGGATCATACTTCCAGTTTGTTACTTCTTCCTTCTAAGCCGCAAGAAGCTAGCTGGCCAAGTTGTGTTTAGGGGAATCATGTCCTTTCGTAGAAACATAATTTGCCATCAAGGGACTGTTCTCTCAGTGCACAGATCAATACTTATAGATGTTGGCGAAGTGGTTACCAGAAACCAAACAGACATACGGCATCATATGGCCATGGATCAATACCTGTAAATACCATTTTGAAGGGGATGAACATTCATACATCCCAGCTATTTCGATGTGAACTACAGGGGTACTTTTCGGTGACTTGACCCGAGGATGGCGATGGAGTTCTATCCAAAGAAGAGCTGCAAGCGGCGACTCGTTGCAAAACTGGGATCACGGCCATTTTTTTCCACTCGGCTTTGACCAAGGGGGAAGATATACACAGAAAAAGGATGCAAAAGGTTAGTTTATAAGGGAACATCATGGATCAACCATGATAAACTATGGAATTTTGATATAAATTTGGTATTCCCGTTTTTGAGATAAAGCATAATCATCATAATCCCTCCTGGAGTTCAGTCTTTTTCCATCTTTTTGGCAGACCATCCACAGCTGTCAGAGAGCCAAGGCAATTATGAAGAGCAAGTCAAGAGACATGTCGCTGCTTGGCAGCCATTGGATCGCCCACGACTTTATGAGTTTTTTTTTATCCCCAAGTAGTGGGCTAAAAAAAAAACTCGTAGGGTTTAGATGATCGACGGGGATTGTCAAGCACTATTATTGTTCATATATTTCATATGCCCAAGATGAGCAATCCCTAGCATAGTGCCATAGAGGTTGGATGACCCTGATGTTTTTAAGGTGCCATTTTGTGGCACATGTGGCACATGTCCAGCACATTCGTGGTGGTGGTTTCTACTTAAATGACGAGGGTCGTCTCCCAACAGACTTGGGATGATGACGAGGGATAGCCAATCTTCGTGGAGGTTTAAGAGTTTAAGGCTACCCCTGTAATGGTAATCCCATGTAATCCCCAAGAACTGGGACTTAAACAGTCCTACAATAGTTATTGGGGTAGTTATTGGGGTTACCCTCACGCCTTGTTTGGTATGAAATCTGTGGTTTCCAGGCTCAACTTTTGTCCCAAACTCAGGCCGATGAGTCGCCAGCGTCCTTCCAACATCGCTACGGTCCCACCGGTCTCGGTCTGGAAGCCCGGTCTGGGCTGCCGGGCACTACAACTGCCTTAGTCAAAAGATGTCAAAAGACTGAGGCCAACCATTTTGCTTGGCACGAGTCTCTAAATGTCTCTAGTGCTATACACACCGACGATCGGCATAAAATGATATAAAATGGCATGTGGAAGGGTCCATCCAAAGCAGCACGCTCATGACATCTCATGACAGTTCTTTGGGGTCACCGCAGAGTTGATACCGCCCTTGCCATTTCAAAATGGTGACCTACCAAAATCCCAAAAAAGGGTAAGAATCTGTGGCTGGACCCATGGTTGAGGTGCAGGGTGGCGCGCCCTTGTTGCTTCCCATCTCGAGCCGTTGGGGAGACCCAGCGGAACTGGTGGCACATTGGCTGGGGGCTTCATGGGGCTTCCAGAGCCGTGGTCGTTTCCCCAACCCATTCAGATGTCTGAGGATTGGTTGATCAGTTGTTTCAAGTTGAACCACCCTTCTCCAGTGGAGCTTTCCAGCGCTATCCTGGACAAACCCAAATCTTGATCCGACTGTGACCGATTTCGAGCCAGGAAGTAGCTTGAAGACGCAGTCGCTGGATGGCCCGGCCCTCGGTCAGATACGCAACATTGAAAGCATGGAGGCTGGCCCCAAAACTCTGTTTGGTTGATGGATGTTGATGGGTTTCCAGTAGTTTTTCAGGGTTATACTGGTTATACATGGTTATAAAACATAGATAACATAGGCTCATGATTCTAAGGCACTCATAATGAGAATACTTAATCTATCAACCTCTAGCTCCTGGGGGATATGGGCCGAACTTGATAACCCAGAAATTGTATGGATCAGCAACTCAAACCCTTTGAAACCTGTGGGTACCGTTGGGTGCCCTGGCCTGACATTTTATGGCTCACAACCAAAAGTTCTTTTGATTGCCATGCTTCGCTTTTGCCTTGATTTATCGATATTTATGGATCCAATAATTGATGGATCTAATTGCATCTCATTGCGATTTGCCTTGATTTTTCCATATGTTCCATCTTTTTCCATGTTGATTGATCTATGGATAGATGGATCATGATGGATCCACTTTTTTTCAATCTCTGCTCTTCAGACTCCGCGCAGCATCTCCAGGCAGCCTGGGTGGCCTGGGTGGCCTGGGTCCCATGCAACCAGCGGTGGCGCCAGGCCACCGGTCTCTACGGATCCTGTACCTTACTATACCCTTGATATGGGTATGGGTCAAAATTAGGTACCCCAAAATTATGGATGGTTAATATTGGTTAATACTAAACTAGACTAATTTCCATCTGTGGTCCCCTTAACGGTCTTCCATTTTGACCCATCCCCATATGAAGAATGCCTAAAATAGGGCTACTCATAGCCGCTACTCCAAATCATCCAAAATCAGAGCGTTTTACTTATTGAGATCCAATGTTTTTGGAGTAGAGATCCAATGTTTCTCAAGTAGCACTATTGAATCATTGTTCAATCAACCGCCGGCGATTCTCAACCAGGCATGGCAGGCATGGTATCATCTCTACATCCTGGCGGAATCTCAGTGAGGCCACGGGCAGCGAGTTGGGGTGGTTTCCCATGGCTTCGGAAGCTTTGAACAGATAGACATCTTGTTCCACCATCTTTGGAAATCAGTTCCATTTTCCAAGTTTATGCATGTTTATGCCAATTTCCATTTTTGATTCTTTTGTTTCGGGCATATATCATTATTTCAATCGTGTTTCCGGGTCGTGCGAATCTCAAATGGTATTTTGGTGATATTTAGGAGATATTTAGTTGAAATCATTTCCAGCCCTTTCGAGAGAACCAGGGGTTGAAACATCAGCTTTGAGTTGGGGGCCATCTCGCCATCCAATCCTGTGCTTTTTTGCGCTTGGGCGGCTTTGAGGTCGCAGCCGACGATCTCACAGCCCGGAGTTTGGGGACCTTGAAGTGGTGGGAGGTTCCAAAGGTTGATCCTGGGGATGGACCCAGGATGGATCAAAACCTTTGGGATGAACATCCAGAAATATCAGCTTCTACAATGTCCTACATGTCTACATGGTTTTGGGCGTATCTTCTATGGTTAGGACAGGAGGGTTGCGGCTTGGGGTCGACACAATTCTGCTCAATTGGTTTGAAGAGTTCTATATCAAGCCATGCTGCCAGGAGGTGTCGAAGGGATATCCATGGGAGTTGGGGTCTGTTCAGAGTGGGCCCCATCAAGAGGGTGGCATGTATACTTAGGGAATGAAAAGAACTTGGAAAGACTATCCAAGCTTCCCTAAAAACATCTAAAAACTCTACAAAAAACATCAACATCCATTAAACAACCCCAAGTCGGTGGTACTTAATCAATCAGTACTTGCGCCGCAATCACCGCTGAGTCACCCTTGTCGATTCCTCATGCAGTGGTCACCGCCTCAGCTTGCCTCTTTCCTTCCAATTTTGTTTGAGGCAACAGAAGAGGGAATTTTGACATCCACTTCAAAATGGATGCGACACGACTTTTTCTTTTCGCATTTTTTTCTTGTGGGCGATTTAGAGGTGCCTAGGATTTCTGCCAAGGAAAAACGTCCTCGTCAACCCCGCATTGGCATTAATATTGAATTAAGACACCGGCAGTAGGTGGGTCACCGCCTTAGTGATAAATCACGAACAACTAAATTCTAAAATTGATAAACATTGTAACATTCCTCTGTTTCTTCATCCTGGGTCAACGTTACCCAACTGAGGCCAGCCCTGTAAAACCGGACGCCCGAGCCTTCGTCACAGTGCCTCCACAGGCGATGCTGGCTGTGTGTAGACTCCAAGACTCTAAGCAATCACCATTTTCCTACCATTTGGGGATGGTAAAACCCGCAAACATTACCCATCTTTACCATTTTCAATCATTTTTGCAGTGTTTTTTTTGAGAATAATTTGGGAAACCCTCAACAAGAAGCCCAGCATTTGGGGATGGTAAAAACATAGCACCTATCAAAATGGTGATGAAACAATTGGGGATGGTTTATGGCATTGGGTCTACCAAAAACTGGCGAAAATGAGGTCCGAATCCCTAGGCAATCATTGGGGACACCATCCCATTTTCATACAAACCTATAGCTCATATAGTTATATATAGTTGGTATATAGTTGGTTACATCCCTCACCCAATTACATGAACATCAAGTGGATGGTTGAGTCTCCGAAACAGTGATTGTTTTAAGCATCAACCCTTGGCAGCTCCCAATGTGACTTGACTTGGCACCTGGCAAGTCAGGAGAGTCAAGCCTAGAAGAGATACCAAAGACTGTCAATCCTAGAGTGCATTGTACTACATACAGATCAAATTTTTGTTTTTTTTTGAACTGGCTTCAGTTTTTCAGGTTTGAGCATATTGAACATCTTGAACATGTTTTGTTGAATTTATTAGTCGATATTATATAGTCGCCCCATGGGTTTCCATTCGGAACATGCGACCTGGTCGAGGCGAGTCCTGTCAGAAATGCATCGATGTCCTTGGTAGCTCAGCTATGGGTCAAGAATGAAGACCTAACAGACATGAACAGACCACAACATCTATGTTTTTCCATGTGTTGAAAGCCCTTTTTTCGTATGATGAGATTCTTGTGGTACCCAATTTTGGCTCGTAGCCGTTCCCATTCATTAGTTTCGAGCTCTGGAAGAAACACTTTTTTTCAAAATTGATTTGGCACCCATCCTTGATAAATCTAGGACCCCCCCCAAAAAGAGGAAAATCACAATCCTACCAAAATAGTGGTAAAGTACAGTTCTATGTTTTTTTTTGGTTCTCATTCAAAGCTTGAGGAATGCCAGGAATGACTCCAGCGATGTAAGCAATCTGACCCCGGCGGGCACATTCCAGAACAACCTTCCAGCAATGCCGTGTTTTGGTTGGCAAAATAGAGAGGTCTTCTTGCCATGTTCTCGATAAACTTGCCCTTGGTAGGTACACACTTTTGTTCGAGATCCCAAATGTGCAGCGGTCATCAGTTCCATCTGCTTTCAGATCAGTTGGCTGGGGATTTCTCAAATTGTTTAGACAAAATCCTCGCTTCGCTGCCACAGACCATTTTTCGGAATGGGGTGTCCGGTTTTTTGAGAAACCAAGATATGGGTGTTTGAAACCTAGTGCACGATCAACCAACAATGACGAACATTTGAGAAGATGGCTTGATTTGGACGTGAAATCCGATTCATTCCGATTCCGTGGACTTCTTAACTTTCAGCACATCCCCATGTATCAATGTATCGGTATATCTAAAATTGCTCATATATTAATATATATATATATATTATATTATTGCTTATTAATATTGTTTATTTTCAGTCTCTCCAGATTAAAGTCAATCCTGCTGAATCTCTCTTGGAGCCTGGGAAAACCCTGCAGAAATCCACCCAGACAGCCCGAAATCTGCTCCAAGACTCCTGTGGATGCAGAGCAGCGCGCCTACATGTCCTTGCCAGCGCAGGTGAGTTGTTGGGATCGCGAAATGGGTGGCTTAACAAATGGGGGAATGTCTTTGGATATTTACCCATATAAATCACATATATATATATATTGTCATAAGCATCATACAAGTACATTCACATATTAATTACATAGTATTATTCTGCAAGCATCATATGTATATTCATAATATATTCATATATTAATGACTAGTTACCCCGGCTTGATATATTATATCAAGCCAGGGTAACTCATCATTTCGCTCTTAATTCATCCTCTTTGTTGCACACAGGCACTTCCGACGACGCAATAGAAGCAATTCTGTGGACTCCGTTGCGGGTATTGGGGAACACCAAATGGTTGAATCTGGAAATTGTCGATGCTCGACTTCGGAATTGTGCACGAAGGACTCCCAAGCTCCATTGGAGGTCATTGGACAAGGGTCCTGAGTGATTTACTTGATACTTAGTTATATATTCATAGTTGAGGGTTTCCTAAAATGGGGGATCCCCGAGTCACCATAGGTTTCAATACCCAAAAAACAGCCCAATGTTGGATGATTTGAGGGGCACCCCTATTTTAGGAAACCACCATTTATTGCTTTCAGAATGTTTCAGATCCATTCAGGCATCACTATTGGACCATATTGGACCTGCATATTCAAACAGATCGTGACATTTGGACCTTGGTGACCTGGGCTCAGCGCAAAGCTTGATCCAATGGCCGGAAGAAAAGAGAAGCCACTGGGTGTTTGCTTTGCTGTGCCGATGGTTTTGAAATCGTAATTACCCTCTGGTAAACTAACATAACTATTGAAAATTGCCATAGAAATAGTTGATTTACCAATTAATAATGGTGATTTTCTATAGCTACGTTAGTTTACCAGAGGGTATCAATGATAACAGCTGTGAAACAGAATGTTTGCGTTCCGTCCCAGTCGTGAACATGGTTTCATACATCCCCATAGGTTAATATGATAGGTTCCCCACAACTGAACGTGCATCGGAATCGTGTTTGTGCCTTCATAATCAATGGTATACCCTGGGTAAAGTATGATGTGGGAAAACCATTTTGTTTCCTCGGAAAATCATCTACTAATAGTAGGTTTTCAACATCTATGTGAGTCTACCCGAGGGTAACTTATTTGTCTTCATTTATCTACGGGATATTCCCTGGGGGTTGTTTGTTGTGATTCTCCGCAAAAAAACCCAGGTGCAAAGCGATGACGCTCTGGGTCCAGCACGGGAAGCCTAGAGGTTTAGTGCAACCAACCAATCATATCCAATCATGGGTTTATTTCTGTAGGATTTTCTATGATTTGCCCAAATACTTGGGAGAGATTAACATGTCCACCAGTTTGCGTTGCGTTCCCCCATGTACAAGTGAGTTATAGACATAGGTGTTAAATTCACTTTCTGAGTGGGACGACCTGTTCCGGTTTTGTTCCATACTCTTAGTTCTTACTTTTCGTTGATCGTATCCTAACTATTTTTCCGTATTGTTGGTCAATGCCCCCTAACATTATAACTCATTGTGATATGCCGTATATCCACATTTAATCAACAATCACCCAATGTACAGTAGGACATTATAGGCCCCATTCACTATTTACAGGATCATTTTCCATCTGCGGTATGGCTAAATCCCGGCATCCGGTGAAAACCGGAAAAAATGCATCTCAAATTCATGGTATGATGTATGGTACTTGTATTAGTACGGATATTCCCGGGTTTGGGTTTTCTACTTTTTAAGTACTGAAAAAATCAGGGACACCGGGCTGACCAGGTCGATGGGAGATGTTTTTTTTCCGGGAGTTGAGGCTGTCTTGCCACGATCTTCGGGTCGGTCCAGACATTTGGAGGCGACGGAATGGGTGATGCAACTGACGGTCTAGACCGAAAACATCTCCCAATATATCCCAGTTTTTAGGGGGTTCTAGATGTTTTCTGGGGGTTAGAAGTCGGTCCCTAGCCGTACTTACAACTTCCGAGATTACTTGCGTAGTGACGTAGTGGTTGGGAGATGGTCGCTATGACATGGCCTTTTTGAAAGACTGGGATGGGTTGAACCCATTGAACTGAAAATTCACCCACCCTGGCAACCCCATAGAAGTGAGGGTTCCAGGTTTCAGGGTTTCAGAATTCCAGGAATCTGTTCCTGTTTTGAGTGGCAGTCCCAGACCAAGAAATTACTGCTGTCGGGAATATCTAGCGGTGACACCTTCTTTTGGCCCAGCTCTATGGGTCTCACTTTTTTTGGCACTTCAACATGGGCCCTGAATGGTCGGCCAAAGCTGGCTGAATGGTTTTCTTGTGACTACCTGAGGGCACTCCTTAAAAAAAGCGCTTTGGATGGAAAGCCGTGCCACAGGTTGGTGTCATTTTTTTACGACTTTTTGTGAAAATGGAGTGTTCCCAGTGGACTTTGATTAGATTTCAATAGATTTCACCATCAACAGCCATTTCTTGCATGTCATGTGGGCACCTCAGGTTGCGGGGACCCAAAGCACTGTTTCCCTGGTGCATCTCTGGCTCCCTTTGCAGGTTCCTTGGAAACGCCAACACACCAGAGTATGGAACCAGAGATTTCAAGAGGATGTCCTGCTAATTACTCACAAGGGTAGATGGTCTTTTTTTGGTCTACTGCAGTTTGCTGCCTGACTTCAGTGCCTGGACCTCCAAAAAAACAAAACATAATTTGAAATTTGGAATGGATTGAATGGTTGTTTTACCATTTTGTTCAGCCCTTTTAGTCTTAGTGAAGATTTCCCACATCTGAAATGAGGTCGTTGTGGCCTTGAAGATATATCAACTGTAGTTGGACGGTGACACCTAGCGATCCACTCGGCACCTTCATATCCCCATGGAGAGCAAAAGGCGCAGGGTGGAGCCTGTTGGGCCTAAGCAGCTGCTAGCGTGGTGCAATCAGAAAGTGACCAGCCAAACCCTAGAGCTTCACGTGTTTTTGCCTAGTGGGCGCTGCGAAGCTGTATACCTTCCACTGAGTAGCAGCGTTGGTGACTTGAAACTGGCTGCACAGCATTCGTTGGGACAACGTTTCTTGAAGCTTGCTGCACCGAATGGGTGTTTGTTGGAACCTGAAGACTCTCTTCAATGCACAGGGCTGCAGGACGGAGACACCATTGCGGCAGTTGTGCAGCAGCCAAGGATAGCGGCGACATCAACGGCCTTTGCTCTTTGGTGTTTCGGAGGTGACAGGATTGTGACATGGGGCAATGCACATGATGGTGGTAACAGCACCAGAGTCCAGGATCAGCTCAGGAAGGTTCAGCAAATTTGTGCGACGCACTTTGCTTTTGCAGCGATCTTGGCAGATGGCACTGTCGTGACGTGGGGCTGCCCCGCTCATGGTGGCGACAGCGCCATGGTTCGGAAGCAACTTAGGGGAGTTCAACATATTTGCGCCACAAGAGCTGCTTTTGCTGCAGTCCTGGCAGATGGTACTGTTGTGACCTGGGGCAATGCACAAGATGGTGGTGACAGCACCAGGATCCATGATCAGCTCAGGAAGGTTCAGCAAATTCGTGCAACAAACTCTGCTTTTGCAGCGATCTTGGCAGATGGCGCCGTTGTGACTTGGGGTAGTCGACATGGTGGTGGTGACAGCATCGCAGTCCAGAATCAACTCAGGGAAGTTCAACACATTTGCGCGACAAAAGCTGCTTTTGCTGCAATCCTGGCAGATGGTACTGTTGTGACCTGGGGCAGTGCACATGATGGTGGTGACAGCACCAGAGCCCAGAATCAGCTTCGAAACGTTCGGCAAATCCGTGCAACAAACTCTGCTTTTGCAGCGATCTTGGCAGATGGCGCCGTTGTGACTTGGGGTAGTCGACATGGTGGTGGTGACAGCAGCGCAGTCCAGAATCAACTCAGAGAAGTTCAACACATTTGTGCCACAAATACCGCCTTTTCTGCGATCTTGTCAGATGGAAATGTTGTGACGTGGGGCAATGCACATGATGGTGGTAACAGCACCAGAGTCCAGGATCAGCTCAAGAATGTTCAAGACATTCATGCCACAAAGTATGCTTTTGCTGCGATTCTGGCAGATGGCTCTGTTGTGACCTGGGGCAGAGCGGCTGATGGCGGTGACAGCAGTGCAGTCCAGAATCAGCTCAAAGACGCTCGACACATTTCTGCCAGCGGGCGTGCTTTTGCTGCGATCTTGGCAAACGGAAATGTCGTGACATGGGGCAATCCACGTGCTGGTGGTGACAGTACCTCCGTTTTGGATGATTTGAACTGCATCTAGCACTCTTGCTGTCTTGCCATCTTGGAAGTGTGTGGCACTGGTCTTGCCCTGGATAGGGGCTGGCCTCATTTGTCCATTTGTGATGCGTTCAGAAGTCGAGCAAAGGGAAGTTGGGGAAACAATATTTTTTTTCAGGGTCAGCACTTGCATTGGGACTGTTGGTTCAATCATGTTCAATCCCTTCCCCAATCACCAAGGAATCTTTACACACTCCGAAATGGCCGTGGATCTGTTGATTTTGAAGTCTATGGGTTAAGGGCGGCATCGGCGTAGGCATAGGATTAATCCAATATAACATATAGAATTATAGAACCATAAATTGAAGTGTATAGTCATAATGTCTACACATACATTTTAATTATGTATAGACTTATATTTCCATGTTTGCGGATTATCTGATGTTTGTTGGACGTGGGGCTCCAGTTTGCTGCCTGCATTTCAGGCACGACGAGTCTCACCGGAGAAGGACGGAATGGGCTGGGAAAAACGTCATCCCCTGCTTGGTAAACTTCTTTCTGGGTTATAGTTATAAGTTATACGTATCGTTGAGGAGATGATTCAATATAAAGGATTTGGGTATGATTTGACCTAAACAACATTTCTGGGCATGGTTTTAATGTTAGGGTTATATTAATCATTAAGACGTAATTTAGGAACAACATCATCCGAATAATTAAATTTTCATTTTTTTCGGGATGGTTTTGACTATTCGCCACATGGTCAAAGTGGGTAAGTAGGGTATGGTCTATTGTTGGAGAACAACATTGCAAGGGGTGACATGGTATAAGCTGTATAAACCCAGCCTGAATTTATCATGTTAGCTAGCCAAACAAATCTATACAAATCTAACACATGATAATGAGTGCTTGGATGTACATACCAGTCGATATGCGTTTGAAAACCATGAATAGTTCATTGACTGGGGTGAACCCCAGTGATGTATAGACGTATATGTGAGTTAGTAGCCACATGTAGCCACTTTCCAACTGAGATGCAGCTTCAACTAGAAGTGATGCGCAAAAGGGAGATGAAGATCGAAGCTGGATGGTGATTTCCATGAAACTTGCATACTTTTGGGATGGGTTTCGCAACCACCAACCAGCAAGTGCACCGACTCTTTTTTTGCGGTGGCTGTTGACCACCTCCAGCTTAGGACATAGCCAGGATTTCTATGGGGTATAAGGCAAGGGACATGATTTCGATAGATGACTGTGCAAACATACTAGAAGCACGAGCACATGGAGATGTAATGACAGGAATGTAATTGTACGAAGGATGAAGACCGATGATGGTAGCTAGCCCAAGCTCCGACCTACATGAAATATGAAATGAAGAACGACACCTATCAAACATATGAAACAATGCTGGCTTAGAGGCAAACCATTGCAGGTGGTCGAGACGTGCCAAGACTAATGTTATCGATGATATTTACCTTCCAGGACTCCAACAAACTAAACCAAGCCTAAGGTTTTAATGTGAGTTTGACTGAAAGTAGAGTACCCCAAATCCCTGGGTGTATCATGGGTTTCCATACTAAAATGGTTATTTTGTGTGGTCCAATATATATATATAAATACAATGTGGGGCCCCCAAGATAGCTAAGTTGGTTTATACTCCAATAACTATGGTTTATGGTACTTAGAACTATAGTTATGGGGGTTTATAAACCAACTTATAACTGGGGGGCCCCACGTTATATATATATATATTATGATATATTATGTTTTTTTCTTCAACTATATACATATATACATATATACATATATATATGTACATATTCTTGTCTCTCATTATTTCCCCAGTATTTTCCTATGGTATCCCCGTGACATACCCATTAATTACCAGATTCGGTCCCAAAATACCAAGGGCCCCCAAGGTCTTCGTACCATCCACCGCTGCTGTAGGACATGCCCAAAACTTCACCAGCGGTGATGGCACGACTGCAGGTGGGGGTGGATGAGGTGAGCAGGTGCTCTGAAGAATTTCAGCAATGGAACATCTACCATTTCCGAATATATTGAAGTATTGATATGTTTTGAATAGATATTATTTATAACATTTTCCATATTTTGTAGTTCCTTCAAGGTTCCAGTTGTGCAAAGATCAAGATTTTTGGAATGGGCCAGGCCGGGTCACCGGGTCCCTGGTGCTTGAGGGGATTTGAGCCATCATGGGCAGGAACTGGTGTGAAATACTGACCGGTGGCTTATGATTTTCAGTTCAATATGTGAAATGTGAAGCCTATTAACCAGCCAGTGGGAGGCCATAATGGTCGTTGAGAATGAAATAATCAAATTTGGATCCAATACCCAAGTCTTGGGTGCAAACATCAATTCCTAAAAATCATCCACACCATCTCAGTTGCCATTTGATTATTTAACATAGCGAAGTGGAAAATCACCATTTTTTGGTGGCTACATCATCTATACAATGTGAGGCCCTCCAGGTATAAGTTGGTTTATAAGCCCCAGTAACTATAGTTATAAGTACCATAAATCATAGTTATTGGAGTTATAAACCAACTTAGCTATCTTGGGGGCCCCACATTGTACCAGAGGGTCACGGCGTCCAGTTCGCTATGCAACACCGGGTCCCCGAGACTTCATGTAGGCTGCTGGCTTCATACAGTGAGGCCGCTGCTTGGCTGGGTCTGTCGTCAAAATGCTGCCCTGTCGTGATAGCTGCCCAAGAGTCACTTCTGAAGACTAGTATTAATATATAGACTGGTTGGTGGTTTGGAACATTTTTTTTATTTTCTATAATTAATATATTTGATAATCCTTCCCATTGACGTTCATATTCACGTCGCTTCGCGACGGCAACCGCCCGCACCGCATCGTAACTGCCAATGATGTCGGCCATTGAGACCAAAAACATCCGAAAGTACTGATTGTCGGAAAAAAAAACGCGAAGAATTTG
>Ga0126342_10015673_pt1 | contig 13268 bp, 11 predicted proteins | sample Cyp1metagenome_FD_92528 | JGI IMG/M metagenome (GOLD analysis project Ga0126342, IMG submission 92528) | Coral microbial communities from Lord Howe Island, Old Settlement Bay, Australia - Cyphastrea 1 metagenome | ecosystem: Host-associated > Invertebrates > Cnidaria > Coral ...
CTATTTATTTCCCTATTTATTTCCCTATTTATTTCCCTATTTATTTCCCTATTTATTTCCCTATTTATTTCCCTATTTATTTCCCTATTTATTTCCCTATTTATTTCCCTATTTATTTCCCTAATTATTTCCCTATTTATTTTCCTATTTATTTCCCTAATTATTTCCCTATTTATTTCCCTATTTATTTCCCTATTTATTTCCCTATTTATTTCCTTAATTATTTCCCTCTCTAGTTTTTTCCCTATGACTATAATTGGGAAATAATTGAAACAATCGGGGCCACTCACAGGGTCTTGATCACATCATGCCGGGGGCATTAAGTGGTCAAGGGTCAATCTCATGTCCACTGGCCAAGGTGATCTTGTTCTGCTCAGGTTGGAAGGTGAGGCATTTTTCCTTGATCCATTCGACATCTGTAGGCATCACCTGGGCATAGAAAAGCACGGGGCTTGGCCATTTCTGGGGCTCCATCAGCTTATGATGCATGGTAACAGAGCATGCTTTCCCGGAATGGAGAGCATTCCACCACGACATCTTTTCGAGTAAAGCAAAGGGTTCAAGACATTCCACCACGACATCTTTTCGAGTAAAGCAAAGGGTTCAAGACTTGAAGGTCAGTGGACAAATGAAATTCAAAGTATGCGTTCACGAACCTCATCTCAAATATTGTTCCGTAAAGGACATCATGTCTCTAGTCCTCCTTCATTGAAATGGGATAGATGATATCGACATCGACATCTACATCCTCATGATCATCATCACCACCATCACCATCATCACCATCATCATTCAGTATTTCATCTCATCCACTGTTTCACTCAGTGCAACCAGGGATGAGAAAGAGGTAAAAACACATTGTTGAAACATGTTCACACCACCAACCCAAACTCTTCATGCTTGTTATCCTCACAAATTTTGTCCGTGAACACAATTCATTCCACATTCCATTCCGCCATTTGCTCATCCAACACATTCTTCCTCAGTATGAGTCTATTCTCTCGGTACACTTCAGCATTTTGGGCGCATCCAACCCCACCCTGCCAAAAGGCTTTCTCCATCTTCTGCATGGAACCCGAGACCTGCAGGTGTCAAATCAAATGTTTTTGTGGTCAATGGCAAACACATTGTAAAACTTGCGGACACTTGAACCAAGATGAACAAAAAGCTAGGACATTTAGCTGTTGATATTCCATTGCCAAGAGCCATTTCCTGAATCCTCTTTCCCTGCCTTTCCATGAATGCAAGTGAATCAGCCTGTTGATTTGAATTCATCCCATCTATCATTGATCGACTTGAATGGAATTTGATCAGTGTTTTTGACAATTTGATGTGAATTCGCTATCAAAATTCAGTCTAAGGGATCATTTAAATTCATAAAGTTTGATGAAAGACTTTGGTGAAAGTTGACGATCCGTCGGCTTCATAAAACTACTATCCACACCTTTGATTTCCCCATTAACTCAGACAAGGCACGTCCAGACCTAGACCGCCCACCATGGTCCAGTAGGGCATATAGAGATGATGATCCTCGCGAGTGACCATTAAGCGATTTAGAGGCACCCTATTTTCATAGACAAACCGAGATGTCTGTTGCCATTTGCCATTTCCCTCCAGTAAACTAGCATAGCTATGGAAAATGGCCCTGTTGTAGATGATTTCTCTCCGAAAAATGGGCGATGTCCAGTTCGGAAACTGTTTGTTTACCAGAGGCTACACCACACAACACACGCAAACGGCGGTGGCTCCCGCGGTTCAATGACTGCAATCTGGCCATGTTCGTTCTTGGGCAGTTTTCGTCGAAGTTGCGAAGCCACCTCATTGGACCAAGCCACTGCCACACACGGCTTGGAATCCGATGGCTTTGTGGATGATTTTTCTTGTTGGGCTTCACATGAACTTCTGACCCAAATGTCAAAGTCATAGTTGGAAAATGTTGGATAATGTTGGATCATTGATCTTAGTTGATTGAAATGGTTCCTGATTTGGGTTCAAGTGTATGTAATCTGATATCCATAGTGAAATATCACCACATCTTTTTTGGTCCAATGTTGCTCAATAAGCAATAAAACTGGCTTGAAGGTGGTATACAAACCATGGCCCTTGCCAGCAATTTGCCCCTCCAGCTATGCATCCAAGTCACTGACACACCTGCGGAACCTGGCTTTGGTTCTTTGGTTCAGCAACACAAGGTGGTACCAGGTAGGAATTGGATGATGGGAAGTCATGTAGATTTGTGGATGGCCAAAGATAAACGTACCGGAATTGACGGAGATTTGGGATTTTTTGCAAGGTTCATAGATTCACCATCCAAGACACGATAGATTGACCTCTGGATGGTTGCTGTTTTCACGTGGAGGTTGACTCCAAGAACCACTCCCAAAGATTCCTCACCCCGATCATGACGAACCTCCGAACGAACGACTTAGCCCTCAGATAGCTCACCAAACAGAACACTCAATGTTTGGATAATAGTGGTTAATAATGTTCCCCTTAAACAGTAGAAAACAGAACCACTAGAACAAATAGTGGGAAAAAATCATGTTGGATATTCTGCACGGAAGTTTCCCACTACTTTTTCTATTCCATTGTGGATGAACTCACTTCACCCGTACCCGTCGTGCCTCCCCCAATAATCGCCACGCGATACTTCGAGGCCTTAGGAGCTGAAGGAAACAGTCTAAAATCTACTCGAATTCTTCGGGCCAATAAGATCCAGTCTTGTCTCACCCATAGGAATTACTTGGGGCAACCCCTATGATTTTTCTTAAACTATAGTTGGAAAAGGGGTCAAAATTGGACATTCCATCTGTGTTTGATCGTTACACCCCTCAAAATGCCTATAATGGATGATTAAATCACATCAAAAGGCCCATTCATCCCATGAAAAAATCATTTCAACCACCATTTTCTTGCTTATGTCACCATTTTTGATGGTGAAATCTGGTGAAAAATTTCCGAAGGGTACCCCTGGGTCCCCCTGACCCAGGCGGATGGCGGCGTGGGCACCGCAGCCAGGCCCAATTGTCGGGAGAGGTAGCCCAGAGGCGTCTGTGCTGTGCGCGAGCGAAACATGGGGCCCTGGCGATGGGAGGGATGGAAAGGAAGAGGGAAAACACAGATATAGATGTTAAACATCAATGAAATACATGGGATGTTCCAACATTTATACGTTCATTTAAAGTGTTATATAAGATTGTATAAGTATATGAAGGCAATGTTGTGTATCCTACTTAAACTTACGGATGTGATATAGTGAGAAAATGGGATAAAGCATCAGGAAGTCAAACGCCCAAGCCAGGATGGAAAACAAAGGAACAAAAGAAATATCAGTTGATTTTTCTTGGGGTGACTCGATGTAGGAAAGGAACAACCAAGTTTGTCACTTTTGGTTCTAAACGGGTGCAATGATCTTGAGCCATGTCCATCTGTTTATGTAGGAGAATCACCCAGATCTCAATCGAACAAAACTGGCAAATCCAAGTGTACCAAAGAGCATCTGACAGCCCTGAAAGGAGAAGCCTGCGGATCGCTACGCAAGCACATTTGAACAATCTTAATATACCCAGATTGATTTAGCCACAACAAATAAGTACAAATCAGGCAATTGAAGGATATCATTGGACACACAAAACATCATTGGTTCCGTTCCCCACGGCTTGTGGCACCTTGGATTGCAGGATCAAACCGTCGGTGATGCTAACGCTGAGCCCAAGCCAGGCATTGACAGGTCCCACATGCTGTGGTTCTTCAGTGAGAGATTGACGCGTAAATCTTGCTAAGGTTGGTTGAGTTGATCTTCGACTTTCAACTGATCAAGGAGTGAAGAAAATTCCTAGAAAATCGATCAACAGCATCCTTCTAGGGGTGTCTTGATCATGCAAATCACTTAACAATCCAAAGATCTGTTACTGTTCCTGCGATATGGCCCATATGGCCCTCTATCCAAAAGGGATGCCCGGTATCACCTGCGGGCCCCCCACATTGAAGCCGGGCCCGGAGGGGTTCCGTTCCCAGATGACGATGCTCTCGTCCTGTAAGGCCAACAAGAAAAACGCTTGGGTTAAGAGCTGCGACGATTCAACTGAAGTCAGGATCCATGGTCAGTTCCATTTTTTCTGGTGGTTAATAGTGGTTAATAGTGGTTAATAGTGATTAATACCTGATCTAATGAATAATATAGCTGGTTGGTGGTTTTTCGCCTACCCCTCTGAAAAATCTGAGGACTCGTCAGTTGGGATGATGACACTCCCAACTGAATGGAAAGTCATAAAAGCCATGTTCCAAACCACCAACCAGATAGTCATAGTCTATCCTTTATGAACCTTTAATATGTTCTGGGATATATTCTGGGATTCGACTTACAAACCAGGTGCGAGCTTCGGGGATCACCATAGAATAATGGTGGCGTTCAAGATTTTGGGGTTGAGAATGCTGGACTGCTAGACATTGTAGGTGCAGCTGTATTCAAAGTGAACCAGCCTATCAAATGGTGTATTCAATACACAATTCATCAAAATTCAATACGAACATACATTTTCTGTTTCGGAAACCCTGTCTTTGCACCAGACACTTAGATTCATACAGTACATGTTTTTGATCTTTTTGTGCATTTTAAGGTGTTGTGGGTCGCAAACTCATACCATATCTCTGGCTTCTACCCATCGCAGCAAAAACTTTCAGGCTTTTCACGCTCCACAATCAGTAACCAATCATCCATAACTGGATCTATTCTGATGATTGTCGAGGTCCCCATATGATCATTCCCTCTTGGAGGATCATCCAAATTAGTAACTGATAAGTAACCCTGGTCAATAAGTTCCCATTGAGCGGCTTTATCCCAGTTATAAGTGGCTAACCCCATATCAATGGATTGGATTAAGGGAAAATTTACAGGAAAACCCCATATTTACTGGGAAAATCGATGGTTTCCTGTAAATTTTCCATTAAACCAATCCATTGACCATAGGATTCGTGGGGTGAAGCACCAAGTTATGGTGAAGCACCAAGTCGGGCTTCTCCTCGATTAAAAGCCCGGCCTTGGAAGACGTGGCCAGCAGCCGACCGTCGTGGGAGATGGAAGCGAACCAGACTTCATCGCGGTGGTGATCCAGCCTCCGATGTTTTTCGGTGAAACCAGGCTGTTGTTTGATCTTTGGTGCTTAAACATCTTTGACATCCGGCTTTGGGGTTGGTTGCATCCAATGGGTTTCAATGGTGAACTCCCCATTCCTGTCAGTTGGTTGCAAAAACCAATGGAATCTATTAAATCTGTTACCATTTTGGCGGTGAAATACACTGTGTGTCAGCATGTGTCAGCGTGGCTTGATGTGGAGGCTATGGGTCTAGGGGGAGAATCTCAAATGGGGTTCATATTTTGGAAGCCAATTTCCACGCTATACACTTGCTGTGGCGTGCAAAAAAATTGGCCCTGCAACTTGCACACGAAGCTGACTAAGCGCGTATCTTCATCTAAACGATGAAGAAATTGATAGAAAGGGCTTTGAAAGCCAGCAAAAACTACTTTGTCCCAACATGTCCCAACAACTTATAATATAAATTCATTGTTATAACTAAAGTTGTTGGGACAACTTAATAACAAAGTTGGGACATGTTGTTCCCTACAACCTATAATTATCATTTATTATCTAAAGTTGGGTAAAATCATCCCAGGTCTACCACCCAAATCCAGGTAATCCGCCTCCGAACGCAGTGCGTCGGCAAAGGGGGCCTGGTGCCGAAACCGCGCAGCTGGGTGAGTTGGGTGAGTTGGGTTGCATCAACTTCCCTGCGGTTCACCACGTTTGCAGTTTGCAGTTGAAGGAAATGGGTGGAGAGTCTCAAAATTCGTTTGGACGATACCGCAATGTGCAACAAAGTGCAACAGCACAAGCTCCCCTAGTGACAGACTCATAGGTCAGCCTATCGGTGGAAACTCATTGAGTCTGCTGGGATGATATCTGGACCATCTATGGAATCTATGGTCAATTCATGATGCTTTGTTATTGGATCATCTAACCTTAGACAACAAATTTTCTATTCAAGGATGATCTATGAAATCTATGGTTAGTGAGATTTACCCTCTGGTAAACTAACATAACTATGGAAAATCACCATTTTTAATGGTAAAACTCACTATAAATGGCCATTTTCAATAGCAAACTGTTAGTCATTACCAGAGGGTACCGAATCTATGCCATCTATGTGGCTTCCACCCACTGGCGGTCATGGATCTGCAGCCAGGGGACGGCGAGTAGCTGTAGTTTTGCACCAAACAGGGCACTTGAGACCTTCGGACAGCGAGTTTGGCATCGGCAACCCCTTCCAACTCTAAGAGAAATTTCTAAAAATCAGGATGGGTTGATATGATATGATATGGAAGATATAAACACTAGATATGATATGGACACTGATATGGACACTTAACACACATTAGATATGCAACACTGATTAGATGATAGATTGATTTCGCTGTGGACATGATTTGGCTAAACGCTCAAGGAAATACTTGCCAGCAAAATAAAGAACTAAAACCAGGACACACATGTCATGGACATGTCATGGATCATCATAGATCGTATGAAACCATCAAATTCTGGATATATTCTATGGATTTCTATGGATTTCTATGGATTTCTATGGTGTTAAATATAACATATATTGACATTCATAGGACCATTTCTACTCAAACACATCGCAATCCTGCCAGGTTCTTCCCCGGTTGAAACTGCTGAGTTAACCCACATCAAAGTGGGATCCAAGTCAGAGTAGAGGCAGTGAAAGTGCTGATACCTGCTGGATAGACAGCACGGAAAACTCAGGACCAGGTTACCAGATGTTACCAGGTTGGGCACTTTAGAATTAGAATCTAATGTGAAAAATGGCACTTCAACAACAGCATTGATACACTTTGCTGTTCTCAAAACATCAGAACTTGTTTGAAACACATGGCTATTCACCAGCTATGGTGAACATATGAATGAAGATTACAGATGTCAGGTTTTTTTGTGGCCAAAAATGGGCCGTGAAAAAACACACAGATGGAATATGATGGAATCAAAGGGACCCTGGCTAAACCAGCTGGCTTTGTGTCAAACCTCCATAGAACATACCCGGCCTGGTAAACATACAAAAAGCTATTGAAAATGGCCATTGAAATAGTGGATTGTCCCATTAATAGCATGGTGATTTTCCATAGCTATGGTACAAATTACCAGAGGGTATCAACATCCATCAACATCCATCAACATCCCACCATTCCACCAGAAAATCATCGCCTCACAGCTTGCCACAGGAGCTCTGGCAAGCGCCGAGGCGGCAGCTCAGGCAGAAGGCTGTCCTCGGCAGTTTCCAGCAAAATGTACCAGGTTTCCAACATCCCAAGGTGTGTCCAAAGATTGTTCTGGGTTGACACATGTTGACATGTCGAAACATCAGCATCTTTGGATCTTTGGAGTTGAAGATCTACCAATTCACCCCCTGGTATGGATTCCCGTCGGTTGTAGGCCAGCTCCAGGTGTTTCTGGGTTCTCAAACAGAAGAGTTGTGACCTTTGGTTTCGTTCAGGAGTAGTTCATAGATTTCATAGTTGGATAGTCGTTTTATTTTAGACTGGAATAGACTAGATAAACCAGACACTAGGACAAGTCAGGGCGAACCATGACTACTTGCCGTTGATGTTTCATTGGAGGATCATGGAAAGAGCGCCATGCCACCCCACAACATGAGGCCAAATCATGACTCGTTGTGGCAGTTGAAAAGAGCAAACACATCGAGTAACACATCGAGTAATTCATCACAAATGCTGGTATGATGGTCCGCAATTTGGCAATCGATCGCGAATTACCCTCTGGTAAACTAACATAGCTATGGAAAATCACCATGCTATTAATGGGAAAATCAACTATTAATGGCCATTTTCAATAGCTATGTCAAATTACCAGAGGGTATTCAAACATCAAGGTCACTTTCCCCATGTTGAGCATGGAACAATCCATGCGCGGCGCCGGTAACCCAGCCACCATCAGCCACCTATGACCAAGCCCCAATTGCAGCCACAGGATCAACCCTCTCAAGCACTGCATGACGGTCACGGTCCTGAAACATCACGGCCTGGCTGTTCACTTCACATGTCATCCCGGTGATGGTGAAAAACCCTTAGATACTGCTCCAAACAAATCACCATGGTAAAGAAAAGGGTTTTGAAATCAAATGCCACTGGGACCATATATCCAAAGGGGCTGTTTAATATGATAATATATAGAAGGATGGGATTACACACTGCTAAAATCCAACTAGTTCCCTTCTGGGTCCGACACCCCTACCCCCAGCTAGATACTCGGCCATTGCTTTGTGTTGCGCCTCCACAAGAGACTCTAAGTCTTGCGTCGAGGGCTGCGGTTCTTCCTTGGGAGAGGGATGATCACCCAAAGAGAACAGGAAACCGATGGAAATTTGTTATGGCTACCCTCTGGTAAACTAACATAACTATGGAAAATCACCATTTTTAATGGGTAAATCAACTATTTCAATGGCTATTTTCTATAGCTATTTTGACATTACCAGAGGGTACCCTCTGGTCATTTCCCATAGCCATGGAAGGTCATTTTCAATGCGCCATTTTCGAAAGCTACGTTCAACTAGGCAGATGGCAGCAGACGTGACATGGGGGTGTTTTGCGTGAAACTGGCAGTTGTACTTTTGGGGTGGGTCTTCTAGGTTCAAACTGTGGGGCCAGCCACGTTTTCTCCATGCTTGCCTGGCAGTTTGGAGAGCGCAGCTGTGCTGGCCGTTGTGCTGGCCGCAGCATTGTTTTCTGCTGTGTGCTGCTAGGTAGCTAGAGTCGGGAATACCGCAGGTCACCAAGTTTGGTAAATGGTGGCCTAAGCTTTGCGGATTTAGTATAATCAACAAAAAGTGGAGATACAAACAATTTGTCAGTTGAACTGGATGGTAACTGCTGGTAATCATCAATACACAGCACATTATATATACATATGTATATATATATATAATATATATATATATATATATATATATATTGATATATAGGGTTCTCTGAAAATAGGCCATCCTCAAATTTGATGGTTTATCATGGTTTTCACCACTAAAATTGCCCTGTTGCGATATCCCCTGTGAGACACACCGACGGCCAACGAAAGCTGCGCTGCGCCGGGGTGCCGCAGCAATCTCCTCGAAGACTTCTTGAGCCGCCTGCAGGTTTTCAAACTTTTGCTGTCCAAAAACATCCGAAAACTATCCCAAAAACTCATGTTCAAAAAATGGTGATGTATCCCAAAAATTATTGAAAACTGGTGATAGGTCACTAAACTCAATAAAAAATGAAAACATGATGATATCCCACCTGGGTGTGTCCCTTTTCGTGCAAATCGCAGCATTTTTGCTCCAGCAACAAGCGCCGCAAGGGCGCCTCAGTGGTTGAGCTGGTCCGCAGTACCCACATATTCATCTTCCCAGTTTGCTCTCCTACGCTTATACAAAATGCATTGCTGGTGAAATAGTTTCACTTTGGTGGGGATAGATTCCTGTTCCAGTCGGTGAATTCAACCAGATAGTTGCTAAACTCAAAAAAATCGATTACATCTCATCATATCCCAAAATGTTGAGGTCATGTCGTAATACAACAACAAACCATCCCCAATATTGTCATAATCTTTAAACTCATACCCAAACGGTAGATTTGTCGTTGGGTTTACCGGACCTCCAGGTTAAGAAATGTATTTGGCCAAGTACCCTTTAACAAATCACTCAGACTATTGCTTCCAACAGGAATCGACTCCCATTTAGCACATTGGAGTCCCTTCCCCCTATTAAAGACCCTTAGAATAGACTTAGAAAGCACGGTTTAGAACATTTTTCCCATATACTTGGGGTTATTTCATGCCATTTCATGCCATGTCATGCCATGAAATAAGCATTGCATGTGTGCTTCATCCATTTTCCAAATGACCAACGGGCACCCATTTTGTGTCACCCTGTCACCGTGGGAGCCCCGACGGCCACCTCTGGGAGGTCTAAGGAGAGAAAGGAGGCAATCTGCAACGCCTCGATCATGGTGGGAACAAGCTGGAAAAAGCTGGAGAAATAGGTGTCTGAAAATAGGCTAAACCCCTAAACCCAATGGTTTGGCTGATCATTATCCCGTTTTTAAATGGCTATTTCATTGGGAATATTAACCCAACATTTTCAGACAAACCCAAATACCATGGGAGATTTCCTTAAATTGCCAGATTCCTGGAAGGATACCATGGGAGACCTGGAAATTCTATGAAATTGTCAGATTCCTGGAAGGTGATCAAGGTGACCCTCCAACAATCTCAAGGAAGTTCCTCGGAAGGCGCTTTACCTCGATGGAATCTTTCGGACCTCCCGACTCCAGAAAAAACACACCTGAAGGGAAAACTAACTCAACTAACTCGAAAAGGTTTGACTTTCCGACCACATTCCACTGGCCTCATCCCATTGACCTGCCAGAATTTCCGTCCTGCGCAACGGGAATGGCAAGCCCGAAGCAGTCGTCTTCTGGTCGTCACTTTGGGCCTCCCTGACATTACCGGGTCTTGACATATGGGGGTTTTCCATAAATGGTTCCCCCAAATGGATGGGTTATGCAACATGGATGATTTAGAGATATTGTACCCCCCTTTCAGGACACCTCCAAGGGCCTAGCTTTTTAACCCAAGATCCCACCCCCTTAAGTCCACGGCAGCAGGTTTAATGCCCAGACCGCACATTCGTGGACTATTCCTAGTTGTAATCATCCCAGAATCCCAATAGGGAAACCAAGTTTGACCCAAACTCCATACATTTTTGCTTGATTGCGACACTATCTGTCAAGATCTGTCAAGTATGAGTGGGTTATATGTGATAACACAAACCTAAGTGGGTTATATGGTGATTATATGTAACATGTGATTATCACACACGCAAAACATACAAGCAATTTGTCCATTGATAACACAAGCCTAAATGGGTCATATGGGATTCTCAGAACCACAAAATGTTGAATAACTCGCGTCACTTATCTCTTGTTTACCCACATTCTGCCGTTCACATAGCCAATGATATCCAGCACATGGCCTCAATCCAGCCAAAGCTTCTTCATGGCTTGGCCCGGACCTCGGAAAGTCGCAGTCTAATGGAGATCACAAACACAGGGGATGTTTGACCAACAGAAAGTGCTGTGATAAAGTGAGATATGTTTAACATGTTTAACATGTTTAATTTCATTTTAATGCATGACAGAGGTCAAGCTCTTGTAGCTCGTTGAACACTCTTTAACTATGTACAAGAATAGAGCTTCCCCTAGCCTTGAAAGTCCGGGCTGTGAGAATTCAAATACCAAACGCAAGGAAGTAAGCAAATGCAGGGATGAAACCAATATGAAACCAATGAAAGCAAGAACATCGCTTTACCGTTGGCATTACGTATAAGAACTTGACCTCTGTCTAACGCAGAGATTTTTACAGAATCATCAGGTTGATTCAAAGTCACCATGGGCTGATCATTCCAAGTTGGTCATCTCAAATGGGAACAATCAATTGACCAATGCGTGTCTTGTCAGATGTCGATTTTTAGAGTCAGAAACTCCACAACGAACCCAACTTTGCCCCAGTCAAGCATGCTGAGCTCTTTCCGTGCGGGGGAGTTTCAGGGCTCCAATCATGGTCTGATGTGGAACGCACCCAATAATTCTTTTCCATCCTGTGCTTCTTGTTACAAATATGGGTATGGGTCAAAATTAGGTACCCCAAAATTATGGATGGTTAATACTCAACTAGACATTCACATCTGTGGTCCCATTAATGGTCTTCCATTTTGACCCACATCCCGACGGGAACATCTCAACGTTCTGCCATGCTGCTCCACTTCCAAGGTATGACGGGTGGCGTGGAAACCCAAGTCCGACAAGGTCTGAGGGTTGGAAGGAAGCTGACATGGCACAACCGTTGGAAATGGTGGTTTTATGGGGATACTCATGGATAATATTGGGGATACCTATATACATAATTGCATATCATCATCAATTTTGGTGATATCACTATTAAAAATTGTGGTTTTATGGGATACCAATCGGGATAAAACGGAATCTATAACTAAAACCAATTTGTGAAATTACCTGGCGATTCATAACATGTTGTTAGGGCTGTACTACAGACCATGGGCATACAAAAATTGTTAAAAGTTATATCGTATCATGCATCCCTATCATGGATGTAACTTGTGTGGCCTACGGATATGATTTTTGTTGTAGGTTGTGGACATTCAAACACCCTACAACATTCTTGATAGTTGGTGGTTTCAACCCCTCTGAAAAATCTGAGTTCGTCAGTTGGGATTATGACATTCCATGACATTCCCAATATGATGGGAAAGTCATAAAACCCATGTTCCAGTCACCACCAACCAGATCACCATCATATTCCCATTGTTGTTGGTTTATAGTTTATAGCCTATTAACCACTATTAATATCTATTAATATCACTATTTTCCAAACCACCAACCAGCTTGTTGGTTGGGGGGGATAAGTCATTCTATCATTTTTCCCGGATCACCGGACGTTGACGGACCCATCTCACCGGACCTGCTTCAGCAGGCGAACGACTTCGGAGCGTCTGAAGCCCTCGAAGAGCCTCGGACGCCAGCCAAGGAAGACCGACAGTTTCAGAAAAGTCGGAGAAATGGTGCTTTTATGATCTTTTATGGTTAATGAATATGATGGATGTACTACATATATGAAGTTTTCATACCCTACATATTGAATGATATTGACATGCTACTCCACAATTTTTTCCATTCCACCGCATGGAGAAGTCTCGTGCGGACACGCAAATTGAATTGAGTCTCACTGAATTGCCTCAAGCCCTAGGTCTTCTGATAATCCGGAAAGAAAACATCATGGGCGAGGACTTCTGATTGGTGACGCATCTGTACTATCCATCTCAATTCACTGTCAGATGGAGTAACAGGATCACGCACTCCATCTGTATGGATGCGATATTGTAGCCCTTTTAAAAGTGCTACCACCAAGCTCCTACAGAGTGCGCTCGGATACTCTTTGGCCTGCGCGGTACGGAATTTACCGTCCTCACCTTTGCCCTTCAGTCCTTGTTGAGGTCGCACGCGCCACGGCTCAGCGCCAGAAATCAGCGCCTTCCCAACTGTGATCGGTGGCCCCAAATTCAGGGCACGAAGGTTGGTGGGCTTTACGCCACTGGCTCCGTAGAGCCATTGCTCAATGCGATGA
>Ga0126342_10015674_pt1 | contig 13266 bp, 12 predicted proteins | sample Cyp1metagenome_FD_92528 | JGI IMG/M metagenome (GOLD analysis project Ga0126342, IMG submission 92528) | Coral microbial communities from Lord Howe Island, Old Settlement Bay, Australia - Cyphastrea 1 metagenome | ecosystem: Host-associated > Invertebrates > Cnidaria > Coral ...
ATATATATATATATACACACACACATACACATCTTGAAGACATGGGCTGAACGGCTCTTGGGGTTGTCCGAAAATGGGCATATCCTGAAATTTCCTAAATCCACTGTTGAACCATACTCCCCAAGAAAAATAGGAAGCAGATGCAGGCATGTCCAATTTTTAGGCACCCCCCAACACAGAATCAGCATTGACGCCGCATCTCAGCCGGGGAGCTTTCAGTAGGAACCGCAGCAGAATCTTCAGCAGCTTCTACCCGAGGTACACTCTCAAGAAGAGCAGCTTGCAGCATTTTCGCTTCCTGGTTTCAAGCCGTCCTAGAAAGATTGGTGAAATGGGTTTGTCTGAAAATAAAGTACTGGTTTATCGGTTTATCAAAATTTAGAAATTAATATTGCATTCTTTATGGGACTGACCTGCATTTTCAATCACACCCAAATGAGCATCCAATGTCTAAGTTCCATGTTTGCCATACATGGGATGAGCCATATGCACTTCAAAAAACACATCCAAAATATCACAGTCGAAACATTTAAGATACACAGCAACACCATTCCCCAAAGTAGAAAGCCAATGAACAGCACAAAGAAATTGTGGGTCCAGCTAAGATGCAGGGAAAAGGCGAAGCGCTCCAGGTTGTAAGCCCCTAAATGGGACCCTAAAATTGATACATAGATCCACTACTAAACTAGGGATTCCAAGCATTGCTCAGGCTACGCTGCCTCTTCCGCGCTCCGAGGCACAGCTGCCTGACCCCCCAGAAGAGTTGGTTGACATACTTTGCAAGAGCAGCACAAATCGAATCGTGTTTGCGAGTTGAAACCATGAAAGTCATTAGAAGGCATCTTTTTTTAACCCAAAAATAAGATTGTTGAACTGATGTTTTTTTGGTTCAATTGAAAACAGAGTTTCTGACTATTGACTTGAACTTTGACTCTGACAGCGAGCTAGCCCCAATGCCCAACGACTGGAAAATGCAAGCTGCACTATAGAGCCCTATTAAATTCCTAGTTGGTGGTTTGAACCTGTTCCGAGAATGTTGGTCTGGGACAATCTTCCCAAGCAGGGATACACCAAAGTTCTTTAAAATCATCACCTATTCGCCTCCTCGGTGCCCAGAAACAGAGCCGACCATGCCGTTGACATGAAACACTATGAAGCCAGGGTTCCTGATTACTTTGCCAACATCAACATCACGTTTTAACCACGCTACTTGAAGCATTGTTCGACGCGCAAAGGAGGATGTCACCCGTCCAAAAAAATAGAAATTGGTCAAAAGCACCCGCCACAAAAAGTACCTGCTCATATTTCAGGCACATGAACCATCCACCAACCATCTCACAAAGTCCCCCCCAGAATTGAAACACGGTATTCAAAACTACCCCAAAGCCTTCGAAACATGTTAAATCTTAGCTGGGGAAACCAACAATAATATTGAAGTACACCCCATCCTCTGTCCCTGAGGATTCGGGCTAAAATGTCTGGCGCCATCTGAACCTGGGGCTTGTCACCCTCGCCAAGGCTTGTAGGTACAGGCATGAAACGGACCCAGAGGCTGCAGGTTGCAAACGCTGAGCAAACTGAAATTAAGATAGCCTGGGGATCATTGCCAAGTTTATGTCACTTACTGCATGCTATAGAAGCAATATTTGATAAACAGGGAAAGGAGTCAGATTCGGTGACCTGTCATATTTTTTGACATGTTTGGTGCGCTGCTGGATGTGCAGGACTCCCTACATGGCCATGGATCGAAGCTCTGGTACCCTGGTGAACGTCTATCCACCCTATTGTGGTATTAAAGTTATTGGTTCACCTTTATATCCTCTAGAAACATGACATCATAACCTTTATCCTTTGAGGGGTTTACCAGCATTTGTATGCCTATCAAAGATGACGTTTCACAGCCAAGGGAAATACAAGGACCGCTGACAAAACTCACAACAGTCAGTATTGACTGGTCATGACCACCAGTGACCTGCGGAGGTCACAAGGGTGGCCGAAAAATCAAAATCTTTGAATTGTCCAATGCCAATCACACCTGGAGCATCGCCCAATACCAATCGCAATAGAGGCTTGTTAAAAATTCATGCCCTGTCTACTGCTTGGCGCTTCCAACTCCCCAGAAAATACAAAACATATGCTGGTTCGCAGGAGGTAGTCACCATCCCAAGTGATGAAAAATAGGAAAAGAGATATTTTTGAAACCACCAAAACAAAATCAAACGATAGCAAACGTATAATGTTTCAAAGTCGTCAGAAATCAATGTCCCAAGTAGATGGTGGCCTGAACACGTCCCAAACATATGAATGCAGATTGGGATCATCCAAAAAAGAGTGTTTCACAATGCATATATGCAAACGTAAATATAAATATAAATATATATATATATATATACACAAAAAGTATATACATATATGTTTATATATACATATATATATATATATATACATCATATATCTATAAAAAAATGTATAAATATATATTTTTATTATGTGTACATATATATGTAAAATTAAATGTGTAAATGTGTATATGTGTGTATGTGTATGTGTGTATGTAGATGTATGTGTGTGTATGTATGTATGTATGTATGTATGTATGTAATGTGATGTAGTGTAATGTGATGTAATGTGATGTAATGTGATGTAATGTGATGTAATTGTATATGTATGTATGTATGTATGTATGTACGTATGTATGTATATGCATGTGCGTATGCGTATGCGTATGTGTATGTGTATGTGTATGTGTATGTATGTATTTATTTACTTGTTTATTTGTTTGTTTAGCTACTTATTAATGTCTTTATTTATTTATTTATGTAGCCTGCAGTTGTACCTAAAATTAACATATATTCATATCCAGTTTCATGTCGTGAGCACTTTCCTTTCCTTTTCCCGATCTTCTGTCAAGTTGCTTCCACTCCGAGCAGCACCGGCAGAGGCCATCCTGAACATGCTGCAGCTAAGCGCTGGTCATCCAAGTTGGGTCTGGGGAAATACCGGGGCCAGCTGGATCTGCATCCGTATTAAATAAATATACGTGCGATATATATGGGATAACCGGATTCTATAACATGTGAATACACACACATTTATATATATATATATGTGTAAAACTGACCATGCAAAGCCAACAACTAAGTTCTATGCACATCCAAGTATTCAGGGTATTGATCCAAAATTTGTTACTGCATGTGGTTCCAATTGTGCCGGTCCGGTGCTCTGTCTGATTCCCCCACGTATCTAGTAGCAAATTGGGCAGCCACATATCACATTCATTGCACTGAACGAAAGATGTGGCACCACAAAGGCCGGGGTTCAAAGTGGAAAATTGCCAGAGATCCATGTTGGAGGATTCCATGTGAAACTTCAAGCTGGTGATCCATAAGCTGTAACAGATCTATTGCAGAATGCTTGTGAATTTATATCCCGCTATCTATGCCAGTAAGCATGTTGGAATTGGTGACGACCTCCCGAGATGCCCTCAGCATTGGATGGTGAGTTAGCACTGAAAATGACCATACCCGGGTTTTTGCAAAGACAAACATGCCCACCCAGAAAATATGTCATCACTTGAAATCCGAATTTCATTTTAAAGGCTCTTTGCTTGGTAATTTGACAACCCCCCAAATTTTTCATACCACATTTACCAAAATTTACAAGCCATGGGCCATATTAAAAATCAAGCCACCCCAAAAATAGGGGGTCACATTTATTGAGTTTGCTACATCAACCGGGCTGTAATCGATGAAATGCATCATTTTTCAGGGGTTCCATGCCAGTTGGTATTCACTTGCTGTAAACACTTCGAGGATCATTAACCATCTTCCATTACTAACCAGCCACTGAGCATCCAGAAATTTGAAAGCTAGCCCTGAGGCCTGCGGAGCTGCAAGATCCCGGGGTTGGTTTGTCATCTTTCTCTTTCGACAGCGCCATCAATTTTTTACGGCGCGGCCCTCCAATCTGAGAATAGAGCTCAAAAGCACCCACGCGGCCGCAATTACAGAGTGAAATGGGGTCATCCTATAGCTCCATATCAATGTGTTTCATGACAAGACATGCCACGACATGGTTGTGGCCCTCAACAAAATGGAGGTGGTGGTGCACATATCATTTCTTTATTGAACGACTTCCCATAGTTGTATATCATCGGAAATACCACCCTGGGGCTAAAATCGTGTCGGTCAACTTTTTTTCGGTCAGCGGGGAGAATCTGTCAGCTTCTCACTGTTATGCCTGCCCGCACAGCAAATGGGATGGGAACATGGAGAGAAAGAGTTGCAGGAGCCAAACCTAAACTTGGGAAAAAGTAGAGACTTAGCTATCTTAGATACGCATGATATGCTTCAGGGATCCCCCAAAGTAGAACCGATTCCGAATAATTTTGCTCCAAAATGGTGGATTAACAAATGGGAAGGAACATCAAATCCAAGAAAACAGGGGCCGGATGCAAAATGCTAAGACTGGATTCCAGCAAAGACAAACTCCCCGTGTGTGGGCGGCACTTGAGGTGATGTCATCTTTCCTAGTTGGAAAATATGTAACAGATGCCGAACCACGCCAAGACATGTCAAGACTACCTTCAAAACAGGAAAGAAGACTCACATAGATTTACGCCATGAATCTGAAGCTTTCCATGTTTGCCCCCAACCAGGTTGCACTTAGACCCACTGATTTCAGTGCCCCCTCGTGGCATTTGAGCAATGATTCAAATCCTCGCTTATCCCTGAAGCTACTGGTTGGTTTAGGGCAGGATTCCCAAACTGGTTCAAAACCCTCATCACACCATGCACAGGGGCACACTATGAGCCAGGTCAAGATTACGACGATGGCAAGCGCCAAGATGCATAGGAACATCTTGCCTGGTTCGGCTGATGGGAGATCGGCTCTGTGAAGTCAAGGATGGAGCTAGTGATGGGTTCACAAAACTGGTAAAGTTAGCCTTTGCTTTTCCAATGGTGATTTACTTTTCTATTTTTTTTGAACATCACAGTATACATTTTCAGCAACAGATCCCAAGCAGTGCAAAGTCTGTGAGTTCTTTCCTTCGATCAAGACCTGTTGCCAAACACAGGATCATTAAACCATTACCGCAAAAGTTCTATGAAAAGCAGTCCTTCAGAAAAGGAACGTGTCCAGAAGGACTTCCTGCTACTGGGGACCACTGACATGATCCAAAAAGCTCGTAAGCGATTAGGAACCAGCAGTGGCTGCCTCACTACATCCAGTTTTCAAGATTCGCAAGGGATTCCCGCAGATTGAAACTCTGTGATTGATCCTTTCCCGAAGTTCTGGCGCTCTCCCATCAAATCCTCCCCTTGCCAGGAACAGCCAAGGAAGTCGGCCTCGTTGGTCTTTCCACCAGAGGTCATCATTGTATCGCTTCGCACTGCTTCGAAAAGACACCTTGGTGTTGAATGCTTAGCACTCTCTACTCTCGACCGCTAGTTGATGACCGATGATGTATGGTGCTGGCGTACTGAGACACAGCTGCTGGCCGGACCGTGCAGTAAGTCAGAGGAGTGTAACCCAATCATTCCAATCATGCTCAGAAGTTTGTTTCAAAGTGACCGAAAAAACAACTCCGAACAGCACATGCTTTGCCATTTGAACAGTTCCTGCACCAAGTGCCCAACAGACTCAGCTTTCAAGGCGGATGTCTTGTCCAGCAACGAGTCAATGCGCTCTCCCCGCTCCATGACTTTTCCCAAGTTGTTGCGCATCATGTCAGTGACGTCCTGGGCTCAGTGGAGATCTCCTTCGGCCCCAGAGCGGCCTTGTGGAACAAAATCATTCGTTGTTTCGAGAGGACTCCCACTGGCTGAGGGTTGTGCCTCAAAGCCTTCAGGAAATTGATGGCAAAACAGTCGAAACATGTCAATCTGCTGAAAAAATATGCTAGCCTTTTCCGCAATAGCAGGATTTTGACCCACTTGGGTATGGACAAATCGTGCTATTGCTCTGTTCCAAAATATTTGATGTTTTCAACGGAGGTTACTTGATCCCCCATTTCCATCCCTGGAGCTGCCTCGAGGTCCCTCTCCACTTGTTGGACTCGACCCCCGCCGTCAGAGTTATATCTCATAATCAAGTCACGGAGCATCCTGTCGACAATGGGATGCCAAGAAACCAAACAGGGTGAGTGGATGTGGGAAAAGATGGGGCAGTAGAGAATCCGAGGAAACCAAGGGAGAGAAGTCTGAGGGGCTGATAAGAAGAGAGCAATGAAAAGAAAACACTAGTGCTGAATGACCCACTCTGAAAAGTTCAGTCCCTGCAGATGCAGTAGACTCTATCTTGCATACACTGAACATGACCACAAAAAACCCAAAGTGCCACTATGCAAAGTTCATCAGGTGAGGGTTACGGCAAAACTGATCTGGAATCTAGCATGTGGGCTGCAACACCACCAGGCCGTAAAAAAATATTCTTATGCAGCACATCTTATCTATTTTTTTTTGCCAACATATGGTTTTATTAGCAGAAAGGATTCTCCAAGTACTCTTTCCATCTTCCGCTGCTGGTCTCTTAGTTCCACACAAGTCTATCAAAATGGCAAGATTTTTTTTTTGCAGTATGCCTCATGAATGTGTGTTTGACTAAAAACATGGAAGAAGGATGTTGCAAACTGAGTATGCAGCTAAACGATTACACACAACCCATCCAATGCCTTCCTCACCACCATGATACAGTTCAAAAGCGTTTGCATTTAGTTTTTCTGAACTCGCAAAATTGTCTGAATAACATCTGATTTTTTCTCAAACCACGGTCATTGATTTAACCCCATCTCAAAATCAGATCAAGCACACTCAATCTGGCACCCCAATTCAATAAAACTAACATGCATTTCGCTACGTTTTTGTTTGGGGGTACTTCATATTAATATTATATACGAAAAATAATATCATATAGGGGGAAGGCTTACATACATATGCATAAAAATAAAAATGTACATACATACATACATACATACATACATGCATACATACATACATACATACACACACACATATATACACATATATATATATACATAAATACACACACACACATACATACATATATAAATGCACACACACACATATATATATTTAATATTCTTACATGACTTTACATGAGTATCACGCACGCACACACACACATATATATACACACATATATACATAAATACACACACACATACATACATATATAAATACACACACACATATATATATATTTAATATTCTTACATGACTTTACATGAGTATCACGCACGCACACACACACATACACACACACATATACATACACACTAGACGTGCATTAAAGACACGTATTCTATACATGTATTGTGTACATATATCAGATGTCTTGTAGAACTTAATAACATGTTTTTCCATGGGAAAGAACCACAGGCCGCTTGCCTGGCCAATTCAACTTCACGGTTGCTTCGACGTGACAGGGACTCGGCAGGGAAGCGTCGGGATAAGTTGGCGTTTTATGGAATTTTAATGATGTCATATTTCCCTAAACAGTGTGTCCACACTGAAGGGTTCTTACGGTAGCGGTTAAAGGCCGGTGTTAGATCAGGGTGCTCCATCTGATCCCTGGCCTTTTTCCTATGAATTCTGGCAAAAATCGCTCTTGTGAGATGTCCATGTGCATTTCGACTGCGCATAAATAAACGGCTTCTTCGCAAATATCCATGTGCAAGTCGGCTGCGCAGGCAGTCGCACAAAACGGTTGTTATTGGTCTCGGTCCCTTCTATGACGATCTTGCAAGAGTTTAATGGTTCTCTTGGAGCTCGGTGATATATGAAGATCTTAAGATCCTGTTGAAATCCTGTCGGAGGTCCTTGCATGATCTTGCACAGGTGCTTCTGAGAAGATCTTGTGAAGATCTGGCTGACATCCACTAAGAGGTCCTTGCGTGATCCTGCACAGGTCCTTATAGGAAGATCTTGTGGAGATCCTAGTGAAGTCCTTTCTAAGAGATCCTTTTTCTGACAGGTCCTTGCATGATTCTGCACAGGTCTTTGTCAGAAGATCTTGTGGAGATCCTGGTCAGATCCTCTCTAAGAGGTCCTTGCCTGAAGATCTTGCAGATGCCATGTATTAGCTTCTGGTATGCTCTTGGGACGTTCTGGTATCAAGATTTTGTAAGATCCTCTCCAGCAGCAGCAGGTCCCTATCTGACGATCTTGTGGGATTCTCTTAGGGGTCCTGGCATGAAGATCTGGGTCACAGTCTTTTACAGTTCCTTGTGAGGAGCTCTTGTAGAGATCTTGGTGAACTCCTCTAAGAGGTCCTTGCATTATCTCGTACAGGTCCTTGTGAGAAGATCTCGTGGAGATCCTCTTGAAATCATCCTCAAGAGGTCCTTGCATTGAGATCTTGCAGATGCTCTGCGCTGGTGCTTGTGTGAAAGTTCCGTCTGGGATGTTCACACGAAGTTCTTGTATGAAGCTTGTGAGATCCTATATATAGACGATCCTTGGACGATCTTTCGAATTCTCTTAGATGTCCTGGTATGAGGTTCTGGTATTAGGTCCTGATGGGTAGACATAACGTTGCTTCTTGCACCAAAACAAATTCAGGCCGCAGTTCCGATAATGTCCAACCTGATCTGTTACTGTTCCATAGCTACAGTGGTTTGTACCTGGTACTTTGACTTCCTGCTCCCATACTGTTTGGGTCTCTTGCCGGTGTAATGGGATTTCATGGGATTTGCTCACAAATACTGGGGTATAACCATCAAACACGGGGATTGAAGCACTTCAAGATGAAGTCGCTCCAACCTACTACGGGTAAGTGATAGCCACAAAGGAAGGAAATGAATGACTTGATCTTTGTATTTACCTAATCTCCCCCCGTTGTATCTGGGGTGTTGGGAGCAATCATATAAAGAAACAATTGGATATAACCTTCATTTTTCTAACCACCTAAAAAAAGGGAATATGATTTGATTGATCCGGATACTGCAAAATAAATCCTGAACCAGGTTCGCTCGGCCATTTTGGGGATGATCTCCATACACAAACCATAATGTATTGTATGGTGAGGTCCGCTACGTAGCGAGGTCGCTATAAACTATCCGGAACCTGCACGTTTCTACAGCATTGAAGCATCCAATTTGATGCGGTTTGGTTTGAAATCCAATAAAGAGGCATATCACAGCTTGACAATGACACTATACTGCTTGAGTTTCTCCCTTGTACCATACGTAGAATTTGGCACCGCTCCAGGGAGAGGCCGAAGCACCATGCTTATACATGGTAAAACCATAAACCATGCTTATTTGTCGCCATGCTATTTGTTGCATACAAACCGAACAGTAGTTGTACCCCCAAAATTCTATCTAGAGTTCAGTTCTTTTCTGTAGTAAAGAGTTGTGACCTCGCTTTGCTGTGATGCAAGACTATGATCGTGGTACCTCTGAAAGTTGCTCTGTTAGTCACAATGTTTCACACATGCACAGCGTGATTTGGGTGATCATTGTGCACGGCTCAAAACCTTAAAAAGATCATCAAGTTGAATATATCTCCTCGTGAGCCATCCAATACTGGGAATGGGAGGTTTTCCAACTCATTTAGACATGTGTTTCTTTACAGCATCCAGGAACCGAATGTTGGATGCCAAGGGTGATGAACAGCAACATCTCACTCTTCCACCACCCACCTGACCTCAAAGGTCCTTCGGAACTCATTCAAGAATTCAAAGACCTCCGAAACACCAACAAAACAAGCGGTTGTTTGGAAAATGACCTTGTATATTGGCAAGCTGGGAATTAGGGAGAAATATCATCTATACCATTATGGAAAACGTTTCTATCTTTTTGTTGGATGCCGAGATGCTACAATTACAGGATATCAATGGATATTTTCCCATAACCAGGGGGACTGTCTGCCGCCATATTTGTTGAATGGAGGGTAGCATGAAGACATGCCAACAGTTTCCATGAACATCCATTCGTCAGCAAGAGCAACTTAAGGGCAACATCACAGTTATCAAAAACTGACACTGTAACAATTGCCGACAAACTGTGGGACCTGAGCAACAAGCAAATGGGTGTGGTGCAAAATTACTCGCGCCCTAAACTGGATAGTTTCAGATCCAAAAATACACGACATGTCCGATTTGTGTGCCCATGTGTATCCTAGTTTGGGTCATTAAATCCATATCATCAAGCAAAGCTGTCGTATGGGACACCCGACCAACTCAGTTGCTGTGGGTGCAGCGATGCACAAGAAGATCAGATCCTGCCCATCAGCAGGCCATCGGAATTCATAACACCATCCCAAGTTCCAAGTATACCTGAAAACCACTTCTCGATGCAATTTTTCCCCGTCTAGTTCACTTCATATCATGAGAAGACAGCCTACGGGCGGGATTACACCTTGGACATTTACCTTCACCTGGTTAGGCTACTACTGCAATACGCATCCCATCTATAAATTGCTACGAATCAACACCTCGCTATCAAGCGTCACACCAAAATAGCTCAGAGTTGTGGATGCAAACGCCCATGTATTCAAAAAACATCGGTTTTGATGGTTTTGGCCCATGTAAATGTTTTTGGACAACAAAGAAATTGCTTTGTGTTTCTTTCTGAAGTCGCATGCTATCATTTGCACAAAAGTCAGGCTTTGTAAAATATTTGAAAGGCTTTGTGAACTTGATGTTGTAAGTTGGAGTTGCAAACTCAACGGTGCCGGTGATCACGTGATGTCACGGAAAGGCCTTGTCCAACAAGTAGTTGAAGGTGTGGCCTCCATAGACGTAGGACCTCGTAGCTGAGACGGCTGGAAACGAGCCAAACTTCAAGGCACCTGGTACTGTGCAAAACATGTTTACTTATTGGTAGATTCTGTGTTTCACCCGGAGAAAAATCATAGATTTGAAACCATGAATCTGTTCAAAAGCTGAGTTGCGCATGCAGAATGGCTTCTATTCGCCAAGCATCCAGGTTCCGATATTTCAACCAAACTTGGAAGAAACCAGGTTGACACTTGTTTCAGGAACTTGTGAATAAAGCTAAAATTGGGGCCCCAAAGCCCAAACATACACTCAATCCTGAGTCTTGAACCCTCCTATTTTGCTGGCAACTTGCTTGTTTTGACCCACACCGCCCACACCCAGCCATCTTGAAGAAGAAACCCCCAAGCGGTCTACAGAGGTTTTTTTTTCTATGCGCCTGATTGCTCCCGTACGTGGGATCTTTGGCAAAACCTGGAGCTTGGACCCGTGGCAGACCATTTCAAACTGGACCGAATTGAAAAAAATAGCTCACACCACAGCGAAATCGAAAGACACAAGCCTTTTGGCCATGCGTCATGGACATCATTCTGGATATTTGACTTCACACTTCTTGGCATTGAAACGCGTTGCTGGAGGAACTCTTGCTGGCACCTTGCGGGAAATTTCTGTCAAGTCATCTGCACCTGGCAATCTCAGCTCATGGCGAATGGGGCATATGATGCTGAAGAAAGTATCTGGTCCTTACAAATGTTCAAAGATTAGTATCTCGTATTTTTGGCTTCAGACGGTTCCGTTCGGTCGTGCTTCCCTGTCTTCTACCTGTTGAAGCGTCGTACTCGCAGAGTACAAATGTCCTCATGGTGCGGTGCAACCACGAAACAGGCAAGGCAACGGTCTAAAAATCATGCCCAGTGTTCCCTCGATTTGGAGTGCGTTTGTGGTTCTGAAAATTCCAAAATTCAAGCTCAAGTCCACAAAGCAATACATAGAAATACCAAATCTTTCGAAGTTCAATAAGGTCCAGTCCAATATCAATGATACCGGGGGTCAAACTTGCAATTTTGTCTCTTCCTTGTCCAAGAGGTCCGTGGAATGACTCTGACCAAGACATGGCGTGTGGAGTTGTTGTGACAGACAAGAATGTCATGCTGTAAAGTGAGAACCAGACCCGCGAGCAACAGATGCAGACAGGATCAGCATCCTTGCTGACCTGCAGCTGCTAAAGACATATGACCGAACATCCGATTCCAAGTCATGTGTAGCGAAACTGGCTATGCTAGCCACAGGTTCCTTCTACTTAGTGCATTTGAAAGTTCCTGTTTGTCAGCATCAACAATTTGGCCGATTTAAACTCAACACCAGACTGGTGATCAAGTCAGATTTCAATGAAAACTCTTGAAATTTTGAAACAAGACTTTGAGGAGGTCTTGGTTCTAACAGCCCAACCCCTTTTTTAGCCTCCTGAATCCTTGCAAGCATCCGGGCTGAGCAAAGAGTGGAGGTTGTGATGCGCTGTTGGACTACACAGTTTGCTGAGCCTCTGTGGGCAACTCATGGACTGTGCATAATTCAAAACAAAACCCATCACATATGTGGATTCAGCTGCTTCTGGACACCTCGATGTGATCGTAGCATGATTTGGTGCAAAAGAGTTTTCATGCAAATCTACATGCATAAATCTAGTCTCCAAGTTCTCACGGCCATGACTTGCCGCGCAGGCTTTTTTGCCAATGTCACATCACCTCCTGTGTGAACTATGTCCCGACATTGCCAGTTGCACAACAGATTTGTGAACCCAAATGGCTTTCCAATGGTTTGAATGTTGCATGCAGCTACCACACTCAATGTACATGCAACACAAAGGCTGGGAATGGGTCAGAATTGAATCCAGGCCATTTTTGCGCAACACATTTCATGCTTCCCCATTCACATATGCTGTCCTCGGACGCACGAAAACCTCACATTTTCAACGCCGTTTTTGGTGTGTCTGCGCGAGGCACGTGCAAATACCTGATTGCACGTGAGCGTGGCATCTTGAACCTCTTGTGATGTCCCAACTTCGTCATTTTCAATGGTTCCAAAACATGTTCAGTGAAAAATCAATTCGGATAGGCCTGAACTCACCATCCCATGGTCCTCGCCAGTATTGAGCAGTTCAATATCGAACAGTCGGGATACCAGAAATCATCCATCATAAAGGCCCAAAGCTTCGCCCATGTTTCTAGCTGGTTCTCGCTTGGGTTCCCGACTTTGGCCACTTCACAGTTTGGAGGAAGGGGCAGCCTGAGAAATGACATGGCAACAGGATGAATCCGAGTAACGGGAAACATGTCATTGTAACATATTGTAACGCCAAACATTGGAATACAAGTAGTGCCCGGGCAAAGCGAGGGCGAAAGGTTCAAAATTAAAGGACCGGATAACCCCACATGTTACCAACTTCTTTAGACTTAGACTGAGCAGAGAAAGCGAGAAGGGAAGAGGAAGTATGAGAGTGATGGAGGGACGATGGTGGTATGTATG
>Ga0126342_10015675_pt1 | contig 13264 bp, 7 predicted proteins | sample Cyp1metagenome_FD_92528 | JGI IMG/M metagenome (GOLD analysis project Ga0126342, IMG submission 92528) | Coral microbial communities from Lord Howe Island, Old Settlement Bay, Australia - Cyphastrea 1 metagenome | ecosystem: Host-associated > Invertebrates > Cnidaria > Coral ...
GGGTTGCTGGGGGTTGCTGGGATGATTATTACTAGTGATTATGGATCATTCCCGGAAATTCCCTGCTAAGCACCGGTAAGATAAAAATCCCTAGAAATGTCAAGAATAACAGCTGGTTGATACAGTTATGGCCCTTTACCAGTTATAAGTACTTATAACATCTTATAACCCCATTTATAGAATGTATAATCCCATTTAAAACTATAGTTATAACTAGTTAATGGCCATAACTGTAGCAACCCCCACGATGGAGAACATGGCACTTTCGCAATGCAAACCGGCTAGGATAAGCCCGAAGAATGCAATGAATGATCCGTATTCCTGGGAAGCCTTCAAGGTGGTGCCCCCCAAACGTTATAAATTGGTTTATAAACCCCATTAACTATAAATATAACACCAACAAAAACCATAGTGAAATTGGAGTTATGTTCACCAACTGAACGCTATCGACTGGGGGCACCACCTTGCATGGGGACACCAAAGTAATCACCGTTTTTTTTTCTGTGGGAAACCAATGGTTTGGGTGCAGAAAACTGCCAGGAGTAATGCCAAGGTTCTTCAAATCAATGCCAATGACTGGTACGACTAGGTTAAAGTTGCATCCCCAACTTAACATCAAAAAAATACATGTTGCTGCAGTGCAACGCACCGCATGAAAGAGCTTGAAAGTCTGATATGGCTCTTCTTAAGATGTTCAATTGACAAGATACGTCATTTTTCGTTTTTTTTTAAACAAGATATGATCATGTCATATAATGTCAATATTTAAACCTTTGTATGGACATGTCGTCTCAACCAGAATTCTAAGAACTCCAAACAATTGCCTCCCCCTCAGCCGAGGCGACCAGAGACATCCGCTCGCGCACCATGCGCGCACTGGGTGTCAACTGGCAAAAAACAGAAAGGACATGAAAACTGGAAGGACCGATGGCTTTACCAGCCATTTGTTGGAGGAATATGTTAAACATACTGCAATTATAGGAGTTGTTTGTTCACAGGATGTGCAACGCTAACATCATGTGGCAAACCATGATAGTGTTGTAGCATCCTGACAAAGACCCAACCATATATGATGGACAAGATTGGGTTTGTTTCTGGTTGGTGAACTACTATAACTTGTCATGCTCTGCAACAAGTCGGCGGTACTTACGCAGGACCAGTTTGCCAATGCCCTAACGGTCAATGGTGGAGATGAGGAGGTGCCAAATTCGCCAAATTGTGTGGTGAATTCAGGAAATCAGCAGCCGTGGCTTGGGTAGTTTACGCGTTACTTATCCAAAATTGGGCTGAAACCAACGCAATTTGAGGGTTTTGTTTGTCGATAAAAATATGGGCAAAGGCTGGTGAATTGGTGAATGATTGGTTGCCGGCAAGAGTATGTGAAGTTTCCAGCGAGTCTGATGATATTGCTATGAGCTCATAACAGAACCAATTGGGAGATAGCTGACCACTTGATGTGCTGAAGAGCAGCTTAAAGCAGTTATTAAATACATATATATATATATGTATACATATATATATATATATATGTTTATATATGCAAGACGGCGGTTGATTTATTCCCATTAGTTTCAGCTTGAAGCCGTCCAAGCCATTTCAGCCCACCCAGCCATTGCCCAAAACGGCTAGGCTATGCTGGTTTTAATATGACACGATTCTCAGATCAAAACTAGGAAATCTGTCACCCAAGACAGATGAGTACTTGGTTCAGCTGTGCCAAGGGTGCTACATCCGGCAGTGAGCAGACCGTTCAGTTCCCAGGTAGTGTCAGCTCCAGCAACAGAGGATATATCGATGGCCCCATGGGCTATAGATCGAGTGTTGCGTTGATGGCAGGTACTAGGTACCCTCTGGTAAACTAACATAGCTATGGAAAATCACCATTCATAATAGGTAAATCAACTATAAATGGTTCATTTTCAATAGCTATGTTAAATTACCAGAGGGTATCTAATGCAATATGCTTCAAAGCGGAGTTCCTGAGATCGGTTGATCGACTTGAGACTGCTGGATTGCAACTTCAGGCTGTTTGCTCTGGAATTAAGCTAGACAAGGAAAGGCGAAGGGTATACAATGTATTACAAGCACAGAATGAAATTATCAAACCCTAAACCCAATCTGTCACTTCGCATTGTTCGTCCCACTGGGATAATTTTACAGATTGGACAGGTGCTCTGGCCGATCACCGGATCATCCCCGCCCCATCTTCAAGTTAGTATCGCATGGATCCAGGGTAATATACACTTTATATTTTTTCATCGGCCTTTTGAGACAATCTCGCGGCGTTCATGCTCATGACAATCAACGCTTCGGTTGATAATCAGCGCGCATCAAACGGGCGGGATCCACCCAGCACGATTGATGGCTTAATTCCAAAGCGACAGGATCCAAGGGTTCCACAGTGGCACCGAGTGACCGCTGTGTGATCTGTCGCCAAAATGCTGCAGCGAAACATCTGCATAGATTCGGTGGATACTCCTTGGCCTTGGCCGTTCGGAAGCATCCTTGCTCATCTCTTCCGATCAGCGGTTGTAGCTGAGCCAGATCAACTGCCATTGCGTTCTCCTCCAAAACTGCAATAAAGGGGCAATGCGCATGCAGGAGTGTGGTCGGTTTCCGGCCATGAGCGCCGTGGCGTCCTTGCGCAAATGTGTGTCTTCTAAACAGCCATCCGTCACGAAGCAATAGAAGAAAAATGCTGGTACGCCAAATCGCCGGTCGCTCCAGTTCATAAGGAGGCGCCGGGTGTTCCAGCAGCACGCTCCCACCTGAAAGGGCCACCGGAATGCATAGCCAGAGACCTCGCAATAGTAGGCAGTTGCCCACAGCCACTTGGTCAAGTTCAGCCAGAGAGAGGCCGGGCAGGCCCCAGCAGGCTTCAGCGCTTCTCAAAGGTCTGGGACCTTTCAGGATGTTTCCTGCTTTATCAGCGATCTCAGCAAACCGTGCACTTGTCCAAGTCTCGCAGGGTGGGCCTAGTAAGAGCGCTAAAATGCGCCCAGCCCTGGCGGCACCCAAAAGGAAGGTCCAAATGCGGTTGCTGTGCACATCCATGTTGTCATTGATCGCTGTATCGATGGAAATAACTGTAATGGCGGCGCTCCAGGCCCCAGGTTCAGCATCCACAAATGCTTGCATCTGCGCATGAAAATCTTCTTCACGTCGTCGACCTGCATAGAGGTGGATGATGAAATAGGGACCCTGCACAGGGGTCATTGTGCGTTGAGGTCGCGCTGCCATGCGCCATCCACGACGTCGCTTTTCATCCCTCGCCATGTTGTTATAGTCCATGTCGATGGGGTGTACTCGTGGCTTGCGTGGTAGCGGAGCTGGGACGGATGGTCTCGGGTTGCGAACTTCCCCTTTCTGGAGTCGTTCCCACTGGCTCTGCAATTGGCGCTTGCGACGTTGTAAATTCCAAATGTGTGTGTCCTCCAACAAAGAAAGGTGTGCCTTTTCCAAGACCTCCAAAGCATCAAAATCTGCAATCTGGGACACCTAAATCTTGAAAGAGGTTGAAGAAGAGGTTGTGAAAGTGCTCCTCTGTGGGTGTGTCGGTTGCGAACCACTCATCGAGGCATGCTTCAAAACTGGAGACGCACCTTCGGGTCAGAGGAAGGTCGGTGCGTGGGTCCCACCAAGCAAAATCTGGCTGCCCTTCTTCCTCTAACTGGGCGAGTGCTTGTCGTACTCGCAGCCGTTCTCGGTGATGTGCTGTTGGTCTCAAGGGACCATGGTGCCGTCGGACTGCTGGTAGTCGATGTACACCTCGCAAGTGCTCTGGGAGCACAATGTTGACTGGAGTTGCTGGTTGGCGCACTCCATGTACACGTTCCCAGCATTGGTTGGGTCTGTAACGAAGATGCTGGCTGACTCGAAAAGATGTGTGAAACGTCTTGAGGCATCCTGGGCATACTTCGGATTGAACATACTGGCATTCGCGTGCTCTGACTCCATGAAATCTGAATGCATGAAGTGCAAGTTGCTGTCCCGTTGCAAAGGCTGCCGGGCACTGGTCACAACGAAAAGGCTGCTCGATTTGCAACTTCAATTCCTCATTCAGATCTAGGCGCATGCCGAAGTGTTCCAACTCCGCAACAATGTTGTTGTGGTAGGTGCGGATGTCATACGCAATCTTCTCCTGAACAATATGTTTCTTGACAGCACGCCTGACCCAGCTTTTCCATTGTGGGCATTCACGCAGAGCTTGCCACACTTGGATCCATTGAGGTCTGGTCTCAGGGCTGTCAAAGGGAAGTTCTTTGAACGCACGCATCCATTGGAGGTCTTGTGCGACCTCATACAACCAACCTTTGCCAGTTGCAAATTCTTCCAAAAGCAAAGTTTTATGGGCTGTGATGCCATGCTTGGCCACATTTTGGAGGTAGCAAAGTCGATGTCGAGCAAGATGTAGACGGAAGGGCATGAGTTCCTGTCCTTGAAGAAAATCTGCATCTGTCATGCGCTCATCAGACCAATATCCCACTCCATAGATTTTCCTGTAGTTGCCAATGACCATTGTTTCTAGCTTCTTGTAAGAGGCTGTTGATAGCTCAGTCCAGATGGCACATCCATACAGAAGTCGGGAGAGGATCAAACTCTGAAAGAGCGAGATTCTGCAGGAGACTGGGATTGCCACATTCATGAAAATTGCCCGTTTCATTTGCTCAAAAGCCTGCCTGGCAGCACCTAGGCGGGCATTGACCTCCGTGTCAAGGTCCAGGTTCATCGCAAAACGAACCCCCAAATGCCGATACGAAGCTGCTACCCTGACTGAGATGACATGGGACTCTGTTGTTACCACCAGCTTCGGAGCTCCTTCACGATCAAAGAGTTGAGATCGGCAGCTGACAGCGCCTTCGCCACGGAACATCACAACCAGTTCAGTTTTGCCTGAGTCCAAATTCATGGATAAGCCCCTCTTCTGAAATGCAGTGTGGGCTGCTCCGATAGCCCGCTTAATAAGCGGGATCAATTGGTGTGACGTGACTGTCGCTAACGAAATCGCAACATCATCCATCCAAGCAATTGGCGGCACGTAGGTGCCCAGTGCTTCTGCTCCTTGTCGGAAGTCCTCCTCATCCATGAGGGCTGCTTGCAGCTCTTTCAGGAGGTCCGTCATCATCAGGTTGAAGCCAATGTCAGCCAAAGGACTGCCAGGTCTGGTGCCACGCAATGTATGAGAACACTCATTTTGGTCTTGGTGTTTGCTGCCCCTCAGGCAAAACCAAGTGTGCTGATGGATGTCATGCAAGAACCTTCTGAGTCCCGTCGGCATGTCAGTGATGGACATGGAGCACAGTTCCTCCAGCTGTTGGTGCAAACGCTCGATGTTGAAGTCATTGGCATCAAGCATCAGAGCCAACGTGTCACGCAGGAGGTGGTTCTTCGTAGCAAAAATCAATTCACGCAGCATGTGGTGGAACGCCGACCTTAAGTCGACGAAAAGGGTGGCTGTTGGTATGCCCTTGCTGTGGCCCACCAAACTGTGAAGGCGCACAATTTGGACACCCGTAACCGTTTGTTGGGCCGGGAGTCCACCGAGCTGTCCTATTGTTTTTCGCTGCTGGAGGGTCGGGAGGAGTTTTTTCCTCGTCCATGCGTGGGCCACCTTTGCAAATGAATCTGCAAGAATGATGCCACAGTAGCCAGTTGCATCATCAATCTGGCTCTTTCCTTTAAAGATGGGGCAAAGAATGCCCCCTTTAAAGGCGGCAGGCTCAATACCTTGCAGGAAGGACTTGCAAATCAAAGAATGAAGCTGCGGCGCTATGGCAACTGATCCATATTTGCAAAGGTCAGGCGGGATGCCGTCTGGTCCCGCTGCTTTCTTGGCCTTTTGGGCTAGGCACAATTGTTCAATCTCTGCGAGAGTGGGCAATTCATCGAGAGCAAGATGAAGGCATTCTGGACAGTCTTCTTGTTCTTGCTGTGTACGGAGTTTGCACTCATGCTTGAGCGTCTCGAACTCCTTTGTTGTGCCTGCTTCAAGCTGTTCGAAATGTCGAAGTAGATCATCATCTATATCCCTGTGCTGGTGGCTCCGCTTGGCAAGATTCTTCGGCTGCAATGCTTTGATTTGTCTCCAGATGCCCTGCAGGCCTTCAACATGAAAAGTTGTGGCAGCTCTGGCAGCAAGTGCAGAGTAAAATTGCACATCTTCATCTTGTATGGCCTTTTGCACTCTGCGTTCTGCATGTTTGTAATTGTGCAGGGTCTGTGCTGTGGAGATATCATGGAGCTTCTGCCAACAGGGGAGATCACGCACCATAGATTGAAATACATCTCGCGTTGTGTGGGGCAAAAAGGAATCCTGGTGGGTAGCCAAGCGCCAACCACGAAAGCATGCTTGCGTCATAGTAAAGAGCTCTGCTCGTTTAAGTGCACGCAGCTGCTTGTAGAGGAACTTCTTTTGATCAACCAATTGCCAGGTGGCTTGGGAAATATGGGATTTCCTTTTCCAAAGCTTCAATGGTTTGGCAATTGCTTGCATTGCATCAGTGGCAGATGCCGCAAGCCACTCAGCGCTCAAATGTGGGTCCATAGACCATGGTGGAGCAAACGTGGAATGGTGCAGATGAGAAAGCCAGGCATGATGCTGCAACTTGGTTCGGAGGTCGTGAACATCTGGCCGGCATTTTCTTGTGCGCTTGGCAGAGGGTGTCGGTTGCTGGACTTGAAAGACCACCCTACACGACACCGCTTTATGATCCTGCCGATGAGTGCCAATGTCGACATCAAGCTCAACCTTGGATTCAACATTGTTGAAAAGGACGTCACGCGGTAAGGCCACATAATCAATTCGTTTTTCACACTCACCTCCAGGTGCCACAAATGTGCAGTGTTCAGCATCTGCGTGGTGCTCAGGAAAGGTGGCAGGTGCGAACAGGTTGTGCTGGATCATCCAATTGTGAAAGATCTGGCCAGCCTGATTCTCTGTGTCAGGGTGTAATGGGCCAACTGCTGACGTTACATATTCACCAAGGTGGGCATTTGCATCGCCACAAAAGATGACTGGTAAACCTGCACCTTGTTTTTGCAGGATGCCAGTAATATGATTCCAGAATGCATGTGCTTCTTCTCGTGGGCGACCAGAATGTGGCGCTCTGCCAGTGAGAATAATGCATCTCCAGATATGGATCTTGATCTTGGCGATGATAAAATTTGGTGCAGAGGCGACAATGCGTACATCTTGTGCAGCAATGACTGGGCCATTTGGCCATGCAGGAATCTTTTTGGAAATCCATAGCTGTATGCCATCTTGCCCCGTTTTTGTGGCTCGGTGGCTATAGATATGGTAGTGCTCATTGTTGGCGCCAGTGACATGTTGATGACGCGTCTCTTGCACTCCAACAATGATGCAGTTTGCTGCTTCGAACTGCTGCATGAGGACAAACTGGCGCGAAATTGATGAGACACTTTTCGATTCATTCGCAAGTGTGAGCACATTTGCTGTGGCAATTGTAAAATCAAATGTACAGGCAATGTGTTTCACTGGTTGTCTGCTGTTGTCAGATGGAGCAGAGGTGGGCTGATCTACATGATCAAATTGGTGCTGCATGGGGTTGTGCACAAAGCAGACCATCTGTTCATGTCGGAGCAGAGGTACACGTGGATCAGCAATGACCATCAATTCGACATACCAGAGCCATTGTAAGGCTACTTGTCCGCTCTCATTGTGCATCCACTGCTCCCAAAAATGACTTTCATCACTGCCTTGGTTGTGCAGGGCAGCATACTTGGCAAGTGCGTCAGCACCTTCATTCCATGGGTTACCAACATGCGCCTTGACATAGTTCCAGGCTACGCTGTCAAACCCATGCCTTGTGGCAATGAGTTGCGCAAGGCTTCTCATTGTGGTCCTCCAGCTTGATGGCAAAGTTGAGTTCCAGTATCCAGCTGCAACATAGCCAGCGCTCGTTGCATCAAAGTTGAAGGTGAAGGAAATGTCAGCGCGTCCATGCATCGACCACATTTCGTTGCTGATGTTCACAGCCCATAAAATTGCCCAAATGATGGCCCCATTTTCACCAGCAATGGCTGTACTGCCAATGTTGACTCTCTTGTAGATGCATCCACCAAAGTGCCAACCAGCCACAGATTCAATGAGCAGCAGGACGGCAGAGCCAACACTTCCGTCTGGTGCCTTCGATCCATCTGTGAAGAAATGATAGGCATATGGTGCATCATCACCTTGTGATGTGAGTGCATTCATGGCTTGTTGCGTCACATCCGGAACTGGTAGATCAGGAGGCCATTGTTGTGCAAACATGAATGCAATGGATTTGAGTTCGTCAGCCAACCGAAATACGGAGGAAAGGTCAACACTGACAGTTGGGGACGGCTTGACAAGCTCGTCTAAGCAGATTGCCTTGCGATCAGGCCACTGGGTGTGAGCTACCTGCCCAGTTGTTAGGCGCCTGTCGTTGGCGGTGTGCTCATCATCTGTTGTTCTGGTATGGGAGATGTGCACATGGTGCTGAAGCAAGTTCATAGAAGAGCTGGCTTGCTCGTCTTTTTCATCATCGGTGTCATCATTCCAATGAGCTTGGTGATTGGGTTGAATGATGAGCATGAATGTTTGACCATGCTCACATTGGTACAGCGCGACATCATTGAATTGCCATCCACCTTGCCAAGTGTTGCAGAGAGTGAATGGATTCCTGGGTGGGCAATCATTTTCACGGTTGACAGCTCGGATCAGCGCTGTTGTTCCCACTATGTGTGGGAGGATCACAGCTGTCACATGTGGAGCACATCGCACATAGTCATTGAAGACTGTTGTGATGCTGGACCGCTCATCTTGACGAAGGTGCTGGTGAACAATGATGTGTAGCCCATGCGCTCCAGTGAAGCCGGCAGGTTGATCATCCACGATGGCAAATTCGACATCAGCATTGGGGTCAAGGAGATCTTGCCAAGCTCTTTGGAGTTGACTTTCCCAGGCATAGAAGTCGTCGCCAAGCGTGACAGTCCTAGTTTCATCATTTGATCTGATTCTTTCGGCTTGAAGGCACCAGGTGGTGACTTGTAGTAGCCTCTCCATGTTCGCTGGGCCTATTCTTGCATGCACATCCAAATACTCAAAAAGTTCGTGTGTGAATTCGGACAGGTCAGTGATATCAGGGATCATGACTTGGTCTTCATTCTGAGCTGTGTTTGCTGGTACTGGTAGCCATTGTGGGGCTACAACTTGGTCATCTCCCACATGATGGGTAATGATGGGAGGATGTACGTTGAAGATAAGTCCATCACCGTGTTGTAGGTCAACTGCATCTCCTTGGAGGTGATGTTGGAGTCCTTTTTGTACATCAAATTGTCTGCCAATGCAAACTCGAGCAAGATTGCAGAGATCTCTGATGGCGAAGGTACTCGTTGGACTTCTCAGTACCGCTGCAACATAGTTGAGTCCAGTGCGCCGATCAGTGAGGAATCTGATGGTCAAGAGCACTGCAGAATAAGGGTGCACAACACGCTGAAAGATGATCAAATGGCCAATGTTCCAGCTTGTGTCATGCCTCGGTGGTTCAGGTTGCACAAACCGGCAGTTCACAATCGTTGTGAGGTCGATCTTGTCACGCCAGAGGTGGAGCAAATCTTGATACCAAAGGTGGGTATATTGGTCAAGTTGCAGTGTGCGGCTCTCTTCACTGCGTTGCTCGATGGACCCACTGACATACCAGGTCACAACAAATGCAATTGGGCCTTCCTCTTCACATGCTGTTTCTGCTCTTTCGGCAAAGGTGGATTGGAGTGCATTGAACCAGGACTGACGCGGTGGATCATGTGCTGGCTGCTGTCGATGTGGGAGGAAGGTTTGTGGTGACATACAGGTAAATTCCGACGCTGGTACTTCATGATGTTCACCTCGATGCAGTTTTCTGAAATGAGGACTTGCAGGGTTGCTAGAGGCCTGCAAACCTGCTTGTTCATCTCCTTGTTGTTGCTCAGCCTCAATTTCAGTGTGAAGTTCCTCTGGATTCGGATTCATTTGATACCGAATTTCCACTTCTTCTGCATCTAGTCCTTGTTGACATGCTCGCACTGCAAAATAAGTCGGTACATTTTCAGTTCGAAAAGGCGGCACTGCAATCTTGATGTAGTCACCATGATTCGTGGCTTGAAAGGGAATCAGATGGCCACGATGCCATAGCAAGCATCGATCCATGCTCACTCGGCAATATTGGGCAACTCCGGCAAATTTGAGCAATGCTGAGCGATGTATTGGTGAAGGCAACATGGTCGTATACCTGTCAATCTCAACTGTGGAGTCGAAGTTCGCTCCATGAAGTTGGACATCAATGAGTACAGCACGCCTATGATCTCCAAAAAGAACATCATCATGTTGCACCAGGAGAAGAGGCTGAACATGTACTGCATCAAGATCATCTGGTGGGGGTGTGATTTCGAAGATCTCAGCGACTTCATGATGAGTGTAGCCAAGAAGTCTACGCGCTTCTGCAAATGCTGCTTCAGGAGGGCGTACTTGGATTCTACCTCTGCCATAGTTTGATCTGAGATCATAGATTTGAATTGACCTCCACAGCGCCTCTTCAGGAAAGGAAGCAGGTGACGATGGTTCATGCGTTTCGAAGTCAGAATCAGTGCCATCTGAAACGGACTGTGCGCTTGGTCTTGGTCGCCGAGCCATGAATGAAACAATATCCCCATCATCGTCACGAAGAGGTTCAGCAAGTGGAGTATAGTAATCGTCAAACACATTGGCAAATGGTTGAAAACTCACTGTTTTTGCTCTTTTTCTAGGAACAGGAGCTTTTTTGAGGATTGAAGGAGGCTCCAAACTCTGTGTTTTGCTCTGCCAAAGTCTTGGACTCATGTGGCCGATCTCAAAGAGAACTTCGCTCCTGAGAAGCATGGCTTGTCCAATTGCTGTGGGTTCAGACACAAAGGATGGATCCCAGTGTATGCTGTGGCATCTGATCATCATGTTGATGGATGGATCGGCGAGGTCCGGAGTGCATGCTGCATTGAAACCTGACAGGTTGCAATAGGCCTCAACATTCTCGGGCGCCTCTATGCTGAGAAGTGGCTCGCGAAATGCATTCACGTTTGTTGGACATTTCACATCGCTGCCAATAATCACGATCTGGGTGATGAAATGTGAGCACCACCTAATCCATCGTCTGGTCCACCAAAAGGTTCCATAGATCGAGGTCGCTTCGACCGTCTGTCGTTTTCCTCGTCTGATGGGATCTCCATGGCGTCGTTCTCTTTGGAGGCTGCTGCGATGCTCTGTTGAAGGCTGTCTTGAACCTGCTGCACAAGTGCTTGCGCTTCCGCCTCGAACGCTGCAGATGCTTCCAGGTCGGTAGGTTCTTGATGGGATTCTCCTGCTTCTGTTGATACAGGTGTCCCTGTAGCTGCCGCCTGCTTGTTGAGGTTCTGTAGATGCCTTCTCGCTGCTGTCAGCTCCTGTTGGGCTTTTGACATCTGCTCTCCATACTCTTTCTGCTGGTCTTTGAAGACTTGGAGCTGCTTTTGCCAACTCGCAACAGAGTCTCGGAGATGCTTGAGCCAGTTCTGCCTGTGAAAGGCTCTGGCTTCTTTGATGTTGGACAGCTGTCGTGCTGCCTTGCCCACTTGATGGGATGCCTTGTTCAAATCCTTTGAAAGAGCCTTTGAAGAAGCTTTTTCTGCCTTCTCTACTGCCTTCTGGATGTCCTCTGGGGCCTGCGTGATGTCTGGGTATGACTTCCGTATGGCCGCCAGCCATTCTGCATTGGACACTGAGGCAGCTGTTTGAGTCGGCGGGATAGGGGCTTGAGCTGCAGCTGAACTTGTCTCCTGCGACGGCCAAGGTGGGATCGCAGGATGTGATGCAGTAGCTTGCTGATCTGCACCTCCACGTCCTTTGCCTTTGCTCTTGTAGCCTTTGCCTTCCCCTTTGACTCTCCTCAGGCTCTCGCTTCTGTCTTTTCCCTTTTGTTTTCCTCTTTTGTGTGGCTTCTGTTTCTGATAGCTCCAGTTCCATTGGTCGTCTTCCTCCTGACGCCTGGGCGACTTGGGTTCGTTTGAATGCCGAACTCCATGTGTCCAGTGGGTTTGACAACCAGGACAAAAATTGTGGCGTTTGCCGTTCAATCGTCCGCATCCCTGCGTTGTACAACGCCAAGGATAACTTTCCATAGCAGAAGAGGCCATCTTGACTTTCTGAAGGAAATTGGTGTCCCTGGAGTGATGTTTCGATAATGTTGCTGCAATTCTTGATAGTTGCTTGCCAGTGAGGATTTTCCACCCCGTTCTGTGCAAAAACCAAGATCTTCTCGCAAGAGCTCTCAAACGCCTTTGTCGGCGTCGGGCTGTTTCCGTAGCCGTTGCTGAAATTGTACACGCAAATGTAAATGAAAATTGGCAAAAACAACATTCACTGTGGGCAGTTGATTCAAATCACTATGCGAATGACCAGGAAAATCGACCAGCCAATATGCAAAGGAAAATGAATAAGTGCCAGATATCGCAAATGCCAGGGTCGTAGACAGCCAGCGGGAGATGCGAATATCAAAAATATGTCCAATATGCAAATGGGAGCAGCAAGAGAAAGTCAATCTTGTAGCAGGCCAATGCAAATACGGACCAAATCAAAATAAACTGATTTGCGCAAATGCCAGGGTCACAAGTGACAGCCAGTGGGATAAGCACAACAGAATAGAGAAATTAAATGTTGAAATTGTCCAGGACCAAGAGGTACAGGTGGATGTCCAGGTAGAGCACAATGCGCAAGTAGATCAGGGTCCAGCCACCACCAATGCGAGCAAAGGTGTTGTGATCCTGCCCTGGAATCACAGAGCACAAGTGCGTAGGCCGCCCAGGCAAATGGCAGCCCGCGGGTGAACGGCCCGCTAAGGTTGGCTATCCAGTAGCCGGAGGGGGAAGTACTTCTCCGGTCAACTGGTCAGAGCCCAAACCTTACACTTTATATATATATATATTAAATATATATATATATACATCTATGTATATCACTTAGGACTTGTTTCCCAATTGTGGGTCCTTGGAGGATCTAAGACTTTATGTTTTGGAATCGTCTTTTGTTTGATCGTCGAGATGTTTTGGCATTGAATTGATATGCATGGAGTTTTTATCATATATATATAATATATATATATATACAATGTGGCCCCCCCCCAGTTATAAGTTGGTTTATAACCCCCAGTAACTATGGTTATAAGTACCATAAACTATAGTTATTGGAGTTACAAACCAGCTTAGCTATCTAGGGGGCCCCACTTTGTATATATATATA
>Ga0126342_10015676_pt1 | contig 13264 bp, 14 predicted proteins | sample Cyp1metagenome_FD_92528 | JGI IMG/M metagenome (GOLD analysis project Ga0126342, IMG submission 92528) | Coral microbial communities from Lord Howe Island, Old Settlement Bay, Australia - Cyphastrea 1 metagenome | ecosystem: Host-associated > Invertebrates > Cnidaria > Coral ...
ATGGAGATGGATGGAGATGGATGGAGATGGATGGAGATGGATGGAGATGGATGGAGGGGATGGAAGATTTTTGTTGTGAATTTTCTTTTATTTTTTGATCTTTTTTTGTTTTGGAGGGGATCGTTAAATTAATGGAGGGGCTTGTGAAGTTGATTGTTAAGCCCAGGATTTGCTGAATCCACCATGACTGGGGAATCTATAGGGAACGTTTTTCATTTTTTATGGTCCCCTTAAACAATTTCTACTAGCTGGAACCGTGATTTTTTTTTGGGGGGTTGAGTGACTATCTTTTTCGGGTTGAAAGGAAGATGATTTGTGATGGTTTATGCTCGTTTTTACTGCTTTATTATTATATATATATATATTACAGCAGTCATGATGGATTGTTTGATTTTGTTGGGTTGATTTGCTTGAAGACAAAGCAACGTCAAAAATGGCTGCTGGCGGCTCTTAAGTTGAAATCAAGAAGAATTGGGGCATTGTAATTATTAACTGGCTCTTTGAAGATTTCAAATCTGATCTGTTTGGTTTCTTTTGACGTTTCAGAACTCGTCTTTGAAGATGTTCACTTCACTTCTTATCATTTCAGAGTTTTTGAGACGCAACTTTGAGCCGCTGCTTCTGGCAGCATTAGGTCACTATGAGATGCGCCTCTGATGGTGCCAGGCCATTTGGAGCCTGAAAAAGTTCAATTTCGATGGGCCATGAGGTTCGACAAAGATTCCAAAAGTGCCCATCTCGAACCCATTCTTGAATGGGTTTGAGGGGGGCACCTTGGGGATTATAAATTGGGATGGTTTAACTGAACCTCATTTCGAATGGGGTCTATTGTTAAATAAGTCTGTTTTTGTTGGCCCCTGATTCTGGCAGTAAGCTACTTAAAACCACACGGCCCATTTGAGCAATACTCTGTATATACAGTAGCTGGATCATGCTGGATCTTGCTGGATCTCTTGAGTGCGTTGTGTATTTCCCCTTGGCCGGACCCTTTCCTGCGTTTGAGGTTTCAATTTTCCACCTCTTGGCTGACCTTTCAAAGCCAAAGTGCTTAAAAGGGACCTTGCGGGAGGACGGCACAAGGTCCCCTCGATGCCGCAAAAGTCCAGCTGTTCCATTGGGTTTCAAGCAGTGCCATGGTTATACAGTCAGGTTCAAGTTCAAAGTGGTTCAAGCCTCAAAGTGTCAGTGTTGGTGGAGAATGGGGTCACCAAACGATGATGCTTGGAGTCAATGGCCATGACGGTTCCAAAAACAGCTCCTAGAGATGAATAAAGAGCATGGCATGACCCCAGAACCATTTTGGTCAAACTCTGCAGTTTTCATGTTTGATACTCGCTTGTCAATTTTCATGTTTGATACTCGCTTGTCAATCACAGGTATCACATCCCCATTTTTGGATATATATTTTTGATATATGATATATATATATATATATACATATATATATATATATATTATATAGTATATAATAATATATATATATAGACAAATAAATACTTTTTTTGGCCAGAAAAGGCTGAGATCATCCCCAGACTTAGCCCAAGACTTCGATTCAGATCTTTCATCTTGCCAAACCACAAAACCAAGGCCAAAAAGCCTTGGGCCCAAAAATGATCACTGCAACCCCTTAGAAAAAGATCCGCAGGTGGCGAGCTCGACGAGAAGGACCGGGCCCCGAGCAACTTAGCCGCCTCGGGCGCCTTCGCACGCGCCTCGGTTCGCCTGGGGCAAGCGGCCGATGAAGTGCTGCAAAAAGTGGAGCGGCTGAAGGGCGGATGCCCAGAGCCCTTGAAGGGGCTGCTTGGTGGAGATGGTGATGGCTGTATATATGATTTATATATTCATATTTGTATATAATGGTTTAAAATTCGAATATATATATATATACATGATTTCACCGAATTCTTGCAATCTATGCAGGGGATAAAGTGAAGTTGGATGAAGACGGAAACTATCTGGATATGGGGTGAGTTATATTGGGTGTTGGTATTCACCCTGGTTATTTTCCAGTAGGAAATACGAACATGTAGAAACTGGTAGGTCTTTGTTTGGGGTTGCCCATGGTGTTGCCCATGGTTGCCCCAAAAAGCTATTGAACATATATCTCAAAATTCATTCCAGATATGGGTTCATCATACTGAGTCATGCTGTTGCAGCACAATGCACGAAATCTATGATGAAATATCATGTTTCGGGCTGGTGTGAAGCATCAATATAGGACATCAGTTGTCCAAATATCTGGCCACACCACAAAATCAAAGCCAACAGAAGAAAATCACCATCTACTGTACGTATATATAGTCTATACAGTGTTTTTGGGTTGGGGCTGGGTTAGTCATCCATTCACCAGCTGTGTTCCACGGCCCTGGTACAGCTGCACCAGGTTCGGGACCCCGCAGGGTGCAGAGTGCCCGTTGCACGGCAGCTGGCGCTTGCGCTTCACCACCGCGGCGGATGCGACCTTCACCCGCAACAGCACCAGGGGAACGGCCAAGGTGGGGGATGGCAGGACGGCACGGGGAGATCAGGCCTTGGAAGGCTTGGAAAAGGAAGAGGGTTGATAGGCCCATGACATTCTGGAAAATCTGGAAAATTATCTGGAAGATGTGACGTTTTTTCTTTCTTGCGTTTAATGGATTACAAACCACTAAGTCGTTGACTCCGCCCATCTAAGCGGGGGGTGGTTCGGAGGTTTCAGATGATGGGAAAGCGTGGGGAATATGATGGGTGTTGTGACGTGTTGATATCAGCGGATATTGCGATAATCAAGGGGAAGATAAGTTACAAGAATCGAGCCAAAGCTGAAAATGATTATCAGAATCTATAAAATAGATTAAAATAGTATCCTACGTACTGTTATATAAATTGTTAGTGGATTCAACTCTCTTACGATCATGCACCCAACGAAATGTGTGCCCAAAATTTTCACAGATTGGTTTCAGGATGACAATCCAGAGTTTGCGAAAAGGAAGCCATGGCCCATGAAATGTTCGATGATTTGCCGTTTTTGAACATGGTGATTTCCATAGCTATAATATATATATACATATCATGTTAGTTTGCCAGAAGGTAGACTTTCTCGTACTTTCTCAATCCCACCAACAGGTGAACAGGCCAATCCCAAGGTTCATTACTTCTCAGGTCAGCAATGTCGTCGATGCGGTGAGTGGAAGCGTGACCAACTGTACCTCAGATAGATCAACTTCCCATGTTTATGGTTGATTTTTCATGAAGCTACCCCGAACCACGTACGGTTGACCATTGCTTGAAACGCTACTGCATCGGGACATAGAGAGCCTCGAAAAAAGGGAAGAGAAATCAATATATGGTAGCTTTTTCAGGATGCTAGAACGTGTCTCAAAAGATATATTGTATAGAACATATTTACTTCGAGTTTTTGCCTATTTATTTTGGGGTTGCTTCCTTTTATTGGTTATACCCATAAAGAAATCCCGTTGTATCCACTAATGATGTTTGGTGTGAAAAAAAAACCCAAAATTTCGTTGCTTAAATCCTTCCCGTTGTGGCAAAATTATTGGATTTATACCATCATCGTACCAGCGGTGACTAGAAATTGACCACAAAAAAATTGAATATCCCCCTTATGTTGATTGAATCCCCATTGAATTCATAGATGAAACCGTAATGTATCGGACATACATCAATTCTTAAAGGAATAAATCATTTGACAGAAATATAGGAACAAGACTGCCATTTTTTTCCAATATAGTTCCATTATATAGTTCCATGAACATTTCCCATAAGATAGTTCCAGTAATCCTATATTAATGGCCTATAAGTCTTCCATTAATCCACCAGAACTTCATTTCCAGCCCCCAGGCATCGACTTTGATCACCCGGATGCTGCGGAGTGTCTGCGCGTGCGCCTCAGTGCCGAGACGGAGTCCAAAACGCGCTTGGGCTTGGCATTTCGTGCCTCGACACGGGGGGATGGTGCTGAGCTCGAAGCGTTGGACATGTACGGATTTTTTAGAGTGAGATATATAATCAATGGCCATTTCAGGAACCGATTGATTGGAGGTACCTACCATATATAAGGCCGATATAAGGCCTATATAAGGGAATATCCCCAGAAAATATGGCCTTATATCGTAAAATAATGTAAAATACCTCCATTTTAGGATCCTGAAATTCCCATTGATATAATACTAATATGACATATATATAATATGAAATAAAATAAAATAAAATATAATATAATATAATATAATATAATATAACATAATATATATATATACAATCATCTTGAAGTAGATAGAATATCAGATTTTTAAAGAGATTCCCATTTTAGCGGGGATGCTTTTTTATTTTGACATTAATATTCTATCTACTTCAGGATGGCAGCTATTATATTCATACATAATGTATATGGGTGTGTGGTATCTGGCATATGGCATATGTATATGTATATATGCACTGTATATCTATATCTATATCTATGTCTATATTTATATTTTATATGTACATTATCTATGTCTATATCTATATATCACTGTGTACCTATATTCCTATGTAGATGTCAATGAATGATACACATACATATATATATATACATATTATACTGGTATATAATATCCATCAACTGGCTAAAGATGCCAGGATCAGCTTTGATTTCACGACTTTGGTGGAGTGTTGATGGAGGTCATACGTGCCCAAGCTTTGGTTTGGATCCGCAGCCTTTTTTGCCGTGATTCCAGTTACCCTAGAGTAGCAACACCATGGTATCAGCTCACCATTGAGTCCATTGGGGATCCATATCGGCTGGGACATGATGCGGGCGCAGTGCGGCAGGATATGTGAAGGTTCGCTTGACGAAGTTCTTCGGTTTTTCCTTGGGTCAGAGGAGGCTGACGCTGACTCTGCCGGTGCCGGGGCCTTTTCTCACGCGGATCATCACCTTTTTCACCAGGCCCCCTGTGGGAAGTGTCGGGTGGTCGAGCGATCGTTGGGAGGAAAAGGGCCAGTCTCATGAGGTTGAAATTTCACAGCAGGGCATGGCAAACCCTGGGTCAGATATTGATTCCGCTCCAAAGAACAGAAACATATAGAAGTTGGATGCCCTCATTTCCCAACAGAAACTCCTATATAAACATCTGGACTTGACTCAATAAGTGCTTCAAACAAACGGATAGTGAACATATTGTTTTTTTTTGGTATTCTACAGTAACCCTAAGCAGTTGGTTTCTTGCGCCTGCATCTTTTTTTGAGGTGTTGCTGCTCCATAGGTGGGCTTTTCCTCTCCAAGGTGAGCTGTGGATGATTTCGAGTGTGATATCATATCATCCATGATCTGGGAATAGATCTCAACAGGATGATGATATGATTCCAGGATTTGGGAATAGCTATGAATAGATCATCATTTAAATGGATGATATCTCAACGATTCTATCAATCAGCTAGCTTCTTTAGGTCACCCCTGCATTTTCCCAACCCCTGGGTGCGCAGATTCATTCAGTTTCCACCTGCGACCAGGGTTTGTCTGAAAATTGGGGGACTCCAAAACATTGCCATCACTTGCGGGTAAAATTTCGAATAAGAACCCCATTTTGTGGCCAGGAAAACGCCGCCCAAACCATTCTTTGAGATCATCTACTTGGACGATGATCTTCGAGTGCACAAGACGGGACAGGGCAATGTCTTTGTCCAGGAGACGGGGGCAAGAGAAGACGGAACTAGGTCGAGACGGTCGAGGGGGCCCACAGGGGTGTGTCTGAAAATGGGGTATATGCCCGTTTGATGATCAAGAATGGACAACATGATGACCCACTGGAATTTGGAAACTTCCGTTCTTGGACATCCCCACGTATCTCTTGCAGGTTGCTAAGAGGACTGTTTCATGTGTCATTTTCATAGCACATACAGGTCGTGGAATTAGTCACGCAGCAAAGCACAACAAGGAGATGACCGGAGATGGTCTTACCTTGAGCTGCTTGAAGTCCACTGGATGGCCTATAGGCCATAAAACATCATTCTTCCAGGATAATGCCCTTGACCACCATTGACCTCCCCCTCAAACCATGAACACAAAGCAGATGTTCATTCCCAGATGGAGGAAGTGCAGGAATTCAAACAACCAAACAAAAAACACCAAGATGTAGGTTTGTTGTGCCCATGACATACATTTTCTGTCAAATTTCCAGTGTTTTGCATTTTGCTTCGGCCCTGAAGGAGAAGATGTCCGTTCCTCCGCCATACCTTTGATTAGAAAAGAGATGGCAGCTGACAGCGATTGGAGGATCAAGCATGTTGGTCCTGAAGACGGGGTTTGGGCATTGACTATCATGTGGTAAAGCCGAAAATAGACCTAGTGGGGATGAGACACCTACCACCCATTTAATGGTATATGATATTGGATCATATTGGGGATATTTGGGGATGGTTTATTATTGGGGTTACCACATTTGGAATGGATTATCAAACCCGAATTATAGTATGACAGACTGGTAGAAACATGCGGATTTAATGATTTAACCGTCGAATTTGAAGATTGAATCTTTCAGCAACCTAAAGTTAAGATTGTGGATCACAGTTTTTCTTTGGTGGTTTGATTTTCAACCGCTGATTTTTCTAAGGAATTTTTGGGGGATCCCAAACCGACCCACACCACCAGCCATCGTTTGAACGAACGGGAGGAATCATTTCATACTTTGGATGAGCCCTATGATATGGTAAATTGGAGTGAACTATCCGCGACATATAGATACAAAATGATACAAATATGATCAACTATGATTCAGACCTGCTTCTGGGTTGCATCCAGATATACCGATATGCCTTTTGAAAGCCGGCCTTCCACCTGTGGTCTTGAGTGTGACAAGGCTGGACCTAGGGGACTGCTTTTTTTTGTGGGATCATGTCTATGATCCCATTTTTGGCAACCCAATCTTGATCCATATCCATATTCATATGATATGGCTGCTATTTGCATCTATTTAGGCTTTGTCTCAGAGGATTTTTATGCCGAACAACTTGTGTGTTGGAAACATGAACCTCATTCTGGAAATTGCTTTCAAGAGGGTTGGTGAGCTATCTGGCTTCCAATGCGCTGCAGCGAGAGCTCAAACAAGGTGAATAGATCAGCAGAATGGCTGAGTACTGCGGCTATCTACAGTATCTTTAACGAGAACCTGTTTTTTTATCCCCATTTTGGAAGTGACAGAACTCATTCAATGGAGGGTGACCCTTCTCAGTGTACAGATACGCTAATAATAATGGAGCTACAGCTTCACCGAGTCGAAAGCATCGTGGTTCATCCTACTGAAGAACTAACACAATGATAAAATATATATATAATATAATATAATTATGTGTGTATATATATATTATATTATAATTTGAACCTGTAGGTACAAGCAGAGTAGCTAGGCTTTTTTTGCTAAGCTTTGTTCCATTCATCTACTTGGTCCCTAGGAAGAAGCACCAAGGGATCCCGAAGGTCAGAATCAAAGGGTTGGGACCTCCGCTTCTCATGATGCCCCAGGACGGGGATGGCTGTCACCAGGATACCAGGATGAAATGCCCCCACTCCCCTTAGTTATGGGTTGTATATGGGGTTGGTTGGGGTTGTATGGATTTGTAGGAAATTCTAAGGGGTAACAAGAGAACATCATTTTGCCCCATGAAAGATATGAAAGTGGCCATGGAATTGGTGTACTGTATATATCAGTATGTTCGGATATCTTCAGACACACCCATACAACATCATCACATGGACCACTTGGGGTCTGAAGATGAAGATCTGCGGATAAAGACAGCCGTCTCAGTAGGGAATCAATTCTGTTTTCAGGGTTTCCACCCTCTCGTGATTTAGCATAGCTATGGAAAATCACCATTTTATAAATTGGTTAACCATCGAGATGAATGGATCATTTTCCATAACAAACTGTTGCATTACCAGAGGGTATATAATAAATGGGTGGAGTTTCCGAAAACTGTTCTGTGCATTTCTGTGCTACTTGTAGGGTCGGGTTGATACATATCCAAGTCCTGAATTTCTACCAGGATATCTCCCTGTTTCTGTTGGTCATAATGTGGGACAAACACAAAAATAGAGCACCCATATTTGGGAATGGTATCAATACCACCATATACCATCTCAGGTTGGTGGTTTGGAACGTTTTTTATTTTGCCATATACTGACTTGCATATTTTTCAGAGGGGTTGAAACCACCGACCAGATTATATATCTATGGTGATGACTGGGGGACGGTAAACATGGCATTGTGAACTACCCACAGTCCGACCTTTTTCTGGGTCGGTTCCAGGCGGGCTTCGACACGCCCGATGGAGGCGACCAGTGGTTGAATCAATGGGATACCGGTAAAACAAGAGTTGGCGAAGTGGAACATCACCATCTTTAATAGGGAAATCAATGAACTAAATGGGCCATTTTCAATAGAAAATCTAAAACAACTTGATATGAGAATTAAATGGATGAATACCTATGAAAATACAACATGTATGGGAATGGAATGGAATGAGCATCTATTTTCAGCTCATTTTCAATGTTTTCAGAGCACGCTAGCAGCAGTTTTGTAGAGCGGAATCAGCAACCACTGACATGTTCCGTGGGGGATCATCTCCCTGTTTGGGACAGGCAGATGACATTCCCATGATTTGATGATCACTGTGGGAACTCCAGGCCTCCAGGCCATTCCCTTCCCACAATCGATAGCCCCGGATCTTCTATGGTCTTCTAGGTCGATTTTTTTTCCGGTCCATTGAATCACCACGTTTCTCATCACAGGATGCACCAGTTTGCACGGGGTTCATCCATTGAATCCCCCATCATTTGGGATCAGTATATAATATGAACGATAATTTGCCACTTCTTCTCCACAAAAAAAACACCCAAAAATTGCTTGAACAATTGGAGATGAAGCATCCAACAATGGATCGGCCTTGGCTCAAGCTTCACCGAAGATGAAGAGGCAGAAGCAGCACCTAGCCTCAGTAGGAAAATCATGGCTTAGGAATGTTAGGATTAGGGAAATTATCCCTAAACCTCGTTTATTTCTGTTTCTTTCATGATGCGTGGAAAGATTGCAATGTGCCCAGATTTCGATTTTTTGGGCTGGTGATCCACTTGAGAGAGCGAAAGAGAAACGTGGACTGGCCGGACAGCCGCTTGAAACAGGATCGGTTGCAAACTGCAGAACGAGGCACTCCTGAGTTCGCTCGAGAACCACTTTCTTTTGCAGTCCTGCACGACTTAACTACCAAACCTTGGCGCAATGCATCACATGGTTTCCAGCCAATACACCACCAAAAGCCCACTAATGTTAGTACAGCAATAATATGCAATAATAGACCATCCATATTTTGATGGTTTGTAGCAGCCATTTATGGTAAAAAAAATGGATGGTGCATCCTATTGCTTTCCACTAAAAGCAGCCCATCATGGAGCCATGGCACTGAGCTCGTTGAGCGAAGGTCCAGTTACCTGTTCGAGCTGCTCTGCTGCGGGCAGGTTTGGGCTGGTCATGAACCAAGGACTTGACCTTTTACCATTGAGAAACAGCTCACTTCATTGCGGCTGAACCAAGGGGTTCCATTTCATCATTAGATATGGATACCCTTTTCGGATGATCTGGTGGTTAATGACCCATTACGATTTTGCATAATGAGAACCAACCAAAAGGGGGCAGGTAATGGCTCTAGGGTATGCTGTATATGCTGTACAACGCTGTACACCCTCGACAAATGATCGAAACACGGCGCTCCAAAATGATCGGATAGAGCCATTCTTTGGGTTCGATGGCAGTCTTCAGAAAGGGTTTCTTTCACCTTTTCTATTTTCCATGGATCAGTCTCCGATTTCGAAAACTATTTGCCCCTCAAAAATAAATGTTACCGTGTCCATTGGACCTTCCGGCTCAGGGCTAGTCCAGCACGGGCTGCGCGATGGGCAAGGTGCAGCAGTCGTCCTCAGCCACCGTCCCCTGGTTCCCTTGCTCCCAACGGAACTTTGGGATGTTTATTATTTCTTACATGCTTGAGATATGATATATTTCGGACTTTCCATTACATAATCAATGTGTTTGCTTGATTTTCTTGTTTTTTCTTCGGCTTTTCGGATTGAACAACCCCTGCTCATTGGTTTTGTTGCTTTGTTGCGATATCTTTGCTGGGATCACGGTGCTTTTTCCGGATCTCGACGGTGCACTTCTAGTGCTTTGAATGGACGAGAACAAACACCTTCGAGTGGATCCGATGTTTTAGTGGTGCACGTTGTGACCTACAATTGGGTACACCCACATATCTCCCCTTTGAAAAACACACAATAAAGAAAGCCGTCGATTTCCGATACCCTATTTTCATTCAATCCTTTACGCCTGGTTGGTGCTTTGGATCTCTCAACCCCGTTGCCTCGATCACACATGATCACACTAAATTCCCCATGTGGCCTCCAATACTAAACCATGGCCGCATTGCTGCTCCTTTCAACCAAGACTCTTGATCCGAAATGGTGCCACTTGAGCATCATCATCATCATCATCATCATCATCATCATCATCATCATCATCATCATCATCATCATCAGCATCAGCATCATCATCATCATCATCATCAGCATCAGCATCAGCATCAGCATTATCATCATCATCAACATCGTCATCATCATCACCATCATCATCATCATCATCATCATCATCATCATCATCATTGTTATCATCATCCTCATCTTCATCTTCATCAGCATCATCATCATTATTATCATTATCATCATCGTCATCATCATCATCACCATCATCATCATCATCATGATCATTGTCATCGCCATCGTCATCGTCATCGTTATCATCAGCATTATCATCACCATCACAATCATCATTACCATCACCGTCGTCATCATCATCATCAGCAGCAGCATCATCAGCATCATCATCATCATCATCATCATCATCATCGTCATCGTCATCGTCATCATCCTCATCATCATCAGCAGCATCATCATCGTCATCATCATCATCGCCATCATCATCATCATCATCATCGTCATCGCCATCATCATCATCATCATCATCATCAGCATAATCAATCATAATCGTTACCATCATCATCAGCAGCATCAGCAGCATCATCAGCATCATCATCATCATCAGCATCATCATCAGCATCATCATCATCATCAGCATCATCATCAGCATCATCATCATCATCATCATCATCATCATCCGCATCATCATCATCATCATCATCATCATCATCATCACCATTCTCAACTTCATGGTCCTCGTGTTAGTCATCATCGTCGTCGTCATCGTCATCGTCATCGTCACCGTCGTCATTTTTGTCATCGTCGTCATCGGTGTGATTGTCCTCATCGTCGTCATCGTCGTCATTGTCGTCATCGTCATCGTCGTCATTGTCGTCATTGTCATCGTCGTCATCGTCATTGTCATCGTCGTCATCGTCATTTCATCGGTGTGATCGTCGTCATCGTCATCATCGTCGTCATCATCGTCGCCATCGTCATCGTCATCGCCATCATCGTTATCATTGTCGTCATCGGCATCATTGTCGTCATTGCCATCGCCATCGTCATCGTCGTCATAATCATCATCGTCATCGTCTCCGTCATCGTCGTCTTTATCATCAGTTGATCTACTGTAACATGCCACCTAGCCTCTTCCACTCTCCATCTTGGCCGTCTAGCTTTCGTGTTTCTGATCCAAGAATGGGGATCAAAAGCCACCTGGTAATCTGGTGGACATCAAACTAGCTAGCATTCATGGATGTTGATCCCCCTGCCAAGGGAAACAGTAGGCTTTGACCATTCATTTGGGCCTGTCTGAAAATTAGGTACCCCACATTTTTGGATCATTATATGAAATTCTTCTTTGCGGGCTATCCCATTTTCAGACGCACGCAATCACACACATATGGGAAAAATCATCGGGTTTGAATGGTTTCGAGACCCATCCTCCTGAAATTGCAGGCCAAAACCAAAGCTAAGGAGAATGCCGAAACCCCAGTTTCTTGGTGTTGAAGGCGTCATAGGATTCATTTGAGAAGGGTATCTGATCTTAGTGGGATGATATAACTTATTTTATATTACATAACCACCAATGTTTTTTTTTGTGTGTGTGGTTTTATTCCGGAAATGGGGATGCAAAAAAACAACCATTGTATGCGGAGATACATAATGGGATATAATGGGAAATTATGGAATGTAATGCCATATCATGGGATTTAATGCGATATCATGGAATATAAATGCGATATAAATGGCATACAATAACGGGACACAGTGATTTATATCCAATATTGGTAAAAATTGGTTCGAGATGAGTTTGACTGAAAATTGAATATACATGAATACAATAATGTTGGTGGAAAAACACATCAAATTCATGTGGAAAATGATGATAAACCATCAGATTTTAGGGGTGCTCCATTTTTGGACAACAGGAAGCCGTGCTTTCCCAAAGTATGGGGGGGTTCCTGCAATTATACATTTTTTTTTTCCTGTAGGTCCAGTCCGAAAATTAAAAATGCCAAGTCAGGAAAAAAATAATTCCAGCATGGATGTTGCAAGGTTGGGGTTCAGGAAAACAAATGTTGGAGCCAGGAAAGCAGGATTAGTAACATAAGGTTGTACCACAGGATTTTATATGTTTTGGGGATTTGCTTGCATGGATTGCATGGTTTTCCAAACAAGGTTGGGGTACAGGAAAAAAATCTCTGGGCCAATCTGCCGAACAGGAGAAGGTAGGATCTACATAAAGGTTGTGATCTTACTTTTTATTGCATTTCAGTGATTTGTAAAAAGGTTGAATCCGATAGCTTCACTGGATTTTAATTATGAACAGTTATGAACCATTGAAAGACCATCTATTGATTGAATCTTTGTCAAAAGACGTTGTGGGGCAGGATTTTATTTAGTTTTGATCTTTGGCGATGTGTCAGCCACGCTGGGTTTTCAGTCATTTGGCATGTGGAAGACTTCGTATGGTTTTCTTCAACATCCTCCTCTGTACTACCAGTTTTTTTTCCTGGGGGTTCGGTACGCTTTTTAAAAAACACTATTTTCCAAAAATCTAGCAGACAGTGGGTGAGGGTCCCGGGGCATGATATGGGGCCAGGAACAAAATATCATACCAAAAAAGGCCCATATTTTTTTTTCCTGAAAGCTTCCTGACGTACAGTGACAGGAAATCAATTTCTGTCTGTTGTGATTGAGGGGGGGTTGATCTATCAGTCTGTGTATGTAAGGCATCAGGAAATCAATCATGAATGA
>Ga0126342_10015677_pt1 | contig 13263 bp, 12 predicted proteins | sample Cyp1metagenome_FD_92528 | JGI IMG/M metagenome (GOLD analysis project Ga0126342, IMG submission 92528) | Coral microbial communities from Lord Howe Island, Old Settlement Bay, Australia - Cyphastrea 1 metagenome | ecosystem: Host-associated > Invertebrates > Cnidaria > Coral ...
ATTCGGGCGCTATGTGGTTGTTATTAACCTACTTGCTCTTTCTTTTTCACATTTTCTTGATTTTCATCAATTTTGGCAACGAAATTGGTCAGCTGTTGGGAATGGGTAAGGTCAGCTTTGAATAACATATTATAACCCATTCGCGAGAATCGCTTACAATGTGGGGCCCCCAAACGATAGCTAAGTTGGTTTCTCTAAACCCCATTAAGTTATAGTTAGAAGATGTAAGTTATAGGTATCATAAACCATACTGAAATGGGAGTTATGTTCACCAACTTATAACTTCTAACTATAGTATAACAGAGTTTCAGATAGTTTCTAACTATAGTATACTAGTAGTTATAGGTATATAAACCATTGATATAACCATTCTTAACCATTATAAGTGATAGATAAACCTTTGATATTCCATTGATAAACCATTGATATTCCATATAATGTTATATTCCATGTTATATAATGTTATATAGACCAAATAACTGTATAGTTATATTGTAGACCAATTATATAGACCATTGTATGTTATATAATGTTATATTCCATTGCTAAATAAACCAACTTCTTGCGATCAATCGTGGCCCGAACTTATACGGGCCCCCCGTTTCCGCAGCCCGGGCCTTTTGCAGGTTCGGATCTCCAGGATCGAAGTACCATCGAAGCGACCATCCTCAACTGGTTCGACACCACCGAGATTGAGGTGTGCGCATGGCGCTGCCAGCGCGGCCACGCCATGGGGGTAGGCTCCAGTAATGGTGGTTTAATGGTGGTTTAATGGGAGTTGCCCTCTGGTAAACTAACAGTTTGCTATGGAAAATGGACCATTGATAGTGGATTTACCCATTGAAAATGGTGATTTTCCATAGTTATGTAAACGTTTTCCAGAGGGTAAATCACTCATCTATAAACTGGTTGGTGGTGACTGGAACATGGCTGGATTATGACTTTCCAGATTTGTTGGGAATGTCATCATCCCAACTGACGAAGTCATATTTTTCAGAGGGGTAGGTATACCACCAACCAGTAACAGTTTGCCATTGAAAATGGATGAAAATGGCCATACAAATAGTTCATTTACCTATGAAAAATGATGATTTTCCATAGTTATGAATGATTTAGCATCTGGTCAATTAAGAGTTTGACCCTGAAAATAGCAATTTTTAGAAGCTAATCTTCCATCCCCTATTTGCCAGGGTCTATGTTAATTTACCAGAGGGTACAATTTATCATATTTATAATGGAGAATCTATACATGGATTATTTTGGGGGTGCCCCCACCATTTTGGAAAACGTTCATTTTTCGCTGGGAAGATGTTTGGGGAACATGAAACACATCAAGTCTTGATTGTGTAGCAACCCATTCATTTCTGCTGATATGACAGGGATGGTTTATGGCGGGTACCGCATAGCCTCCTTTTTGGTTGGACTGGTGAAGCTCCAACATATGGCAAAAAAGACCACACTGGACACTGAAGGTTAGAATTTCCAAAGCTTTCTTTTGTTCAAAATCATGAAAATAAGTATGGTTACCCTCTGGTAAACTGTTTACATAACTATGGAAAAGCACCATTTTCAATGGGTAAATCCACTATAAATTGTCCATTTTCCATAGCTATGTTAGTTTACTGGAGGGTATATCCTGTTAAATCCCCAATGTTGAAGAAGACCCCGATCGTTTGCCACGATTTCAGTCCATCACGTATACTTTTTTCTTTTTCCAAATTACTCTATACTTCTTTGCATCCTCTCGTATATAGTAATAATACCAATTCTTGGTGTTAAATCCTCATAGAAAACCAACAGAAATCCTCCAAGTATGGCCCGTGGCCGGGGCGCAGTTGGAAATCAGCAAGTCACCCCATTTCTGGTTCATGATCACCTCATAGAAACCAGAAAAACATCACTGGCATTTAACGGCCTTTTTTTGTGTCTCGGCCTGTGGCCATCTTCCCGGGTGCCCTTGGATCTTCGGGGATCTTCGGCAGGTCTGCAACCGCCAGATCCGTCAGATGGTCAGCGAAAAAGTGCTGGGCTCATTGGGCCCAGCACAGCATTATTCCACGAAGCTACTGCTGCCGGTGCTCTTGCTGCACCTCTTCAACAACGCGGAAACCTGGGCTGAAAACTGCTGGGCGACTGGATGATATGGATCTGGGAGAATTAGAAGGGAAGACTTGGGGATGGTCCGGGATAGTGGAGATCCGAAGTTCATGGTTTCAATGGGGATTTCAGATCATTTCATCAACAGATTTAACGAACGTTTTGAAAAACGTTTGGCCAGGGGTTTCTCCCGGCGCCGCCGCAGAACTTTCAGTGAGTAGTTTTATGATTTTTGAGCCATGTTAGGAATTGATGAATACCATGTATTGGATTAATTCCTATTTTTGATTGATGCGTTTATTGGATTTATGATAATTTATGAACCATGTTAAGAATCAGAATTATTCTGGGGCGCGAAGCTGGCGCCATGGGTTTCTGGATTTTTCACCGACCAAACATGGGAATTGATGGGCGGCTTCGGAGCTGAGAAGCTGTTGAACTTGGGGGATGATTGAAGTTTGGGGCATTGCCTCTGGTAAACATACTTAAATATCGACATAGAAAATGGTGATTTAGTTCGTGGATTTTCCCATGAATAGCATGGTGGATCTTTCCATAGTTGTGGGACAGTAAGAACTAGGCCGGGTAGCATGATTGAAGCATCCCAACCAGTTTTCACTGTTGACTTGATGAGATACTCAATGATGCAGTGGGATAGTGAAAAAATTGGTTGAGAACTGCACTTAATTGGGTGATTTGTAGCATTTAGATCCATTTACCCGGCGGTGTCATCAAACAAGGCTAGCTGGTAAATCCCCGAACTCAATGAATGGTGAATTTTCCAGCCACTAAATGAATGGTGACCGGAGGCTTTTTGTTCAGTGCATCTTATATAATTCTCCATGACCAATGACTTCAAGACCTTCAAGACGAGTAGTAGAACCCCCAAGTCATCTTATTTACGATATTTACTCATCATAATCCCCATCTAACAACGACTCCGTTGGTGTGTTATGAATTCGCTGCGGGAAGGATAGGGATTTGATGATGACGGGATCTGACCAACACACAGGCTGTGAGCAGTGTTCATTAATGTTCTTTTATAATCATTGTATCATTGTATCATGATTAATCATTAATTATGACAATTTCTTGACAACAATAATTATCAATAATTATATCATAATATCCAAAAATCACTATTAATCATCGTATTTGGGGATGGATATGATCTTATTATTCCACATTATTGATATCATAGCATATTATCTGGGTAAATTATAACGACCTCACTGTTCTCCCGAACCCTGGAATCATGGTTTTTATAGGGGAATCATCCCCAAATGGCCCAACAATTCAGATGAGTGAATTATTATAATTTACCCAGATACTCTATTTTTCATTCACCTTATATAATGATATCATTAGTTTACCCTTATAATTTGTGAATAATAATAATAATTTGCCCTTATATAAATATATACAATGGTGGTTTCACCAGCCAAAAATAAGGGTTTTGATCGTTGCACCAAGCAACTTTTCAGCATCCAAAAGATATCGGTTTTTTCGACATGGATTTTGAGTATTCCGATCTGGTTTCCGAGTGATTTCATATTGACTACCTATATAATAATAATAGCAATTAACAATAGTAGTACTAATAGATATGATAAATATATGATATTGATAATAATCATGATTCAAAATGATAATAACATATAGTAGTAATAATAATATAATAATAATAGTAATAACAATAATAATCATAATAAATATAATCATAATGATAATCATCATGACAATGAAACAAATAATAATAAATAATATATACAGCATAAGAATACAAGGTAGCCACAATATCATGAAAAATGTTTAGTGTATCTCTATCCATTAGGATTCCGTGAATCATTTTCTTCCAAGCCTTCAATTGGATGATCCTGATGAGGTTTCCCCGGAATTTCCAACGGTTCAACCTTGGGGTGGTCTATCCACGTACAGTCTACCCGGCCTGGTAAACATACAAAAAACAATGGAAAGATCCACCATTTTATAGCTGGGAAAACTCACTATTTCAATAGCCATTTTCAATAGCTATGTAACAAATTACCAGGCCGGGTATTTCCTTTTTAAAGTGACTCATGTTCAGCCCATTTTTCGTAGCTGAAGTTGAACATTTGACCCCCCAGGGATCGACTCATGTTCATGCCATTCGGGTCGGCCGTCTTGGGAATTTGCACTGAGGATTATGCGTCAGGAACTTGGTTCGATGAAGACACCTTTTGGCGCTTTCTGGGGCCAGTGCTGGGCTTTGGCATTTGGATGATGATGATGGTGCCTCGATGGTGATGAGTTATTCGGATGTTGTGGGATGATGAACAACATACCTCCGGTGTCATCAAACGTGGAAAATCAATGAAAATCAACCATTAGAATCTCTAGGGCCCCAGGTGATTTTCCAGCCACAAAAATGATGACCGGGTATGTTGTAACTGCCTTCCTGCTTCCAGGGGCAAGGCTCTCCGATTTTTGGGTACCTCTGAATCCACTGGTCAATCGGTCATCATTTTCACCATGGATCCCATGGATCCCATCGGCACGTACCTGGCTGCCATGCGGGATTTAAACATCCCAATGGGATGTCCATTTCCAATCGTTTATGGATGATGTGATACCGAATGAGCAATTCATAATCGATTACTAATGGTGATTTATATTCAATGATCTATTTAATGGTGAATTAATTGTGAATGGTGATTTATATATTTATATGATGGTGAATCACCAGAATCACCATTTCCATTCTATAACCATAATGGTTGATTCCATTCTATTGCCTTAAAATCACCTTATAAATCACGAATTTCCATTCTATGCTCAATAATGAACCCTTTGCAAAGCCTTGTGGCTTGCCTGAGGAAAATCTTCACCGGAAACCATCGACTTTCCTATGAAATGCTGGGGACTTTCCGGATTCAAGTTTCCCTTAAGCCAGTCCATTAATTATCAAGTTTCCATTAAATCACCAGAAAATCGGATTAACTCATATTAAATTACCATACAATCCCATTAAATCCCATTGGTGATTGACATTCACATTAACTCTCTATAGTTATATCCACAATAAACCATAAAATCCACTTCTCCCAGTGAATAATGTGGGATTCACCCAACTTTTCATAAACAATCCCCCAAGTCATCACCATTTTTGGCTGCGATCGAAACCATCGAATTCACCAAGTGATGTCAACTTCAGGTTTTTATGGTTTCAATCCATTAAACCACTTGGTGATTGACATGGTTGACATGGTTGACATTTTTATCTTTTTGCACCATTGAAGTTTCTCCCACCAAGTGGTGATTCTTGAGACTAAGTGGTCATTGAATTTTCTCCCACCTTCAATTTTGATGAGTTGAAACCATAAAAACATGGTATTTTGGTCATTGAAGGTGGGCCCAAGTCATCACCTTCAATGACCAAATTCATTGAGCCCACCGACGGATCAGGTTCCCTTGTGCTTCCGTCTGTGCCATTGCTTCGCCAGTCGTTGGTCCAGGTGCCGCACGCGCCGGGGGATGAATCAGCGATGCTTCGTATGTTATGTTTATTTAACCATTATTGGTATATAAACATTTTAAGCATAAAATCTAAACAGTATATATATATATATACATACATATACAAATATTATTTATATTAATTATATATATGTATTGTTTTACCAAAAAACAATTTAAGATTGATAGATCTGATTGGTTTACCCATATTCTTTTTAGGCAGTTTGCTGTGGGGGATCGCAGTGTTCCAAGCCCCTGTTGGTTGATGATTAGTGTTATTTATTTCGTTGGGATTTTAACCAAGAAGATTTGGGAATAGATATGGATATAGTTGGTACCCTCTGGTAAACTAACATAACTATGGAAAATCACAATTTTTAATGGGTAAATCAACAATAAATGGCCATGTTCAATAGCTATGTTGGTTTACCAGAGGGTAAATGATGGTTGATGGATGAGCGGTTTAGAGATTATATGAAAAAAAACAGTGAGTATTGGGGATTATCTCAATCCATGAACGGAATCCCATTCTCAACCAACGTGTCAACATGCTGAGAGGTGATAGCAAAACTGGTTGGTGGTTTGGCACATTTTTATTTTTCCATTCAATTGGGAATGTCATCATCCCAACTGACGAACTCAACTTTTTCAAAGGGGTTCAAACCACCAACAGAAAATGTCTATAATTCAATTTAACATAGCTATTGAACATTGCCCATTTATAGTTGACTTACCTATTAAATATGGTGATTTTCCATAGTTTTTTGTATGTTTGCCAGAGGGTAATTCACATCGCTCTGTGGCGATAACACTATGACGGATTTTGTTCATTGTTGGGTTCATTCACAGTGAATCGCCCATCAGATAACTCACTTAAACATCTACAATGTGGGGCCCCCGTTTACTATATCTAAGTTGGTGAACATAACTCCCATAACTATGGTTTATGATACCTATAACTGTAGTATTCATGATTTTTATAAACCAAACATAATTGGGGGGCCCCACATTGTAGTAATTTAAGGGTCCTTTAAACATTTATAGGGGGCAATGTTTACACGGGGACGGCACCCTTCACCTTTTCTTCACAGCTTGTCGATCAGTTCTCCAAGGGTTTGTCGGAAAATGGGATGGTTGGAATCATGAGGAATTCATATTCCTAGAGGATTCCATTGTCCAATGGATTATTCTCATTATCCTATCTCTATTCAAACTGCCATTTGAAGGATATAATTGATATAATGGTGATTTTTTTGGCGCTGCTGAAGTAAAAAGACCATGTGGGGCTTATTGTCAAAACCTGAATGGTGATTGACCATGGGTTTATTCTTTGTTTTCCCCTACATTTGACACGCCCATTTGGGATGGTGCCCCCTAGTTATAGGTTTATAGATGTTTATAGACCCCATGAATACTAGTTCGTTATATCTACCATAAACCATAGAATTCAGCCACTTTTCTAAGGCAACTGAACGCTATCGAACGGGGCTTCCATCCTGTTTCTCTTAAAGGGGACATCTTTAAACTCGCCGTCCTGCTGCGAGTTTTTATGGTGAGGTGCTGCGACATCTTTTTGAACATGTTCCTAGCTGCCATTGACCCTTGAAAGAAACATTGCGGGGAGCGATTTGCGCAAGTCTAGTAGTAACTACGTAATACACGGTGTAAACGTGTATTGTATCTATAGTTACATAAGATGATAATATTTTACACACATGGACATATATGTATAGATACACTACAATGTTGTTATTATTGATATATTGTATATCGTCTAAGTATCTGATTTACATTACATAGCCACTTTTTGATGGGATACTCATGGGCAAATTCGCCGGTGGCCATCCCTTCCGCCGGAAAAAATCTCATGGAAAGCCAAGAATCAAACGATAGGGACTTACTGAATGAAAAATGGTGATTTGATGGGATATTATTGGTATATACCCTCCGGTTATGACTAACAGTTTGCCATGGTTATTATTGGCCCATAGAAATAGATGATTTTCCCAGCTAGAAACCTCCATTTATGGTTGGGATTTTCCATGGCTATGTTAAATAACCAGATGGTAATTCTTCAGAGTTTGCGAACTGGATCTTTTTTAGAATGTTTCATAGGTGAATGAAGTATATGAAGTTTCGCTGTGTTGAATTTCCGCAGGGCATATAGTATGCATTTCGCTGTGTCTATCATTATGCCGCTCTGACAAACCATCAACGGCTTGGCCACCATAGTTTGAAGATGTTTGAAGTCGATTTCTCCACAGGATTCACGATTTTCTCCATAGGGTCATAGGGTATCCCCAAATCCCATGGTTATCTCGATGGGTTTCGATGGTTTTCCTTGTTTGGATGAACATTTCGGGGCATAGGCCATTCTACAAGCACATTAATTATATTTAAAACATATCCCTCCCCAGCCATTATGTCCAGCCTTCTGAAAAAAAAAAAACTTCATTTTTGGCATGTGATATCACCATTTCTGTTGGCTACGCACCCCATTTCTTGGACAAACCCATATATGTATACTGTTGATACCCCACAATGTCTATTGTGCATAAAGCAATATATATATATATACATACAGATCACATATAAACCGCTGATGACATACATACAAGAAAAACAAGCGTCCAAGATATTTTTCACAACAATCCTGCGACGATCAAGGTCACAGTGGGATGGTTGGGCGGTTGGTACGTGAACTATTTCTTCGTGGGATTTCAACCAAAAGCCCGCTTGCTGCCCGCTTGGTCCGCTGTGCTTTTGGTGGCGTCGGAGTGTACCTGGACTTGGTACCAGGATTTTGACCCAGCAATGGCACCCAGTGACTCCAGTTATGGGAGAAGCTCTTAAGAAATGGGAACTGTTACTATAGGGTTTTTGAGCACTTGCGAGTAGGATGATTTTTGAGGGAAAGGAATCCGCGGGAAGACGGGAATTTGTCACCACGTTGATTGGGATATCATAGGGATATGATAGGTATAGAGTATAGAATTGGATGGGGATATGGGATATGAGCAACAATCCAGGATAGAATGGGATTTTGATGGGATAGCAAGATGAGATTGATATCCAACAGTCTGCTATTTGGGTGCGTCTGACACCATGAACTATGATGTTAAGATACCCTCTGGTAAACTAACATAACTATGGAAAATCACCATTTTCAATGGGTAAATCCACTATAAATCACCATTTTCAATAGCTATGTTAGTTTACCAGAGGGTAAGGATAATCAGGAGTTTTTCGATGAACCGTGGGGTTTTAGGCTTTTGCACTATGAATTCAGAGAAACCAGCCGTTCAGAACGGTGCCTATTTCTTACGAGCTAAGCCCCATTGATTACCCAGTTGACTCACTCCATGGCCCTCCGGTAATTGAACACACATACCCTCTGGTAAACTAACAGTTTATTATTGAAAGCAGTTGATTTACCTATTTAAAATTGTGATTTTCCGTAGTTATGTTAGTTTGCCAGAGAGTATATGGAAGCCATGGCCAAGTTAGTTCGATGACCTATGGACTAAAGAATGACGTTTTACCTATGACTTACCTATATGACATTATCTTGTGATACTTTCCGCTATGTGAATTTACCAGAGGCTACAGCCGGATGAATTTTCAGCCAAGGAATTTGTCACAAACCAGCCATTTCAGCAGATGAAGTGAACATGTCCAGGAAATCCCTAAGGAACAACTTCTACACGCCTTAATCTTGTGTCCGGTAATCAAGCGTGGCTGGAAACTTCCTCTGAAGGGAAATTTCCAGCCATGTTGACTGGAGGCTACACCATTTTTCCGGTAACTCGAAAAAAGGGCCCTTTGACGACACACATCTTTTTGCGCCCCTGAAGATCTAAAACACCTTGGAAGATTTAGCACTCCGAGTGCTGAATTTTCCGAAGGGTTATCATCCAGCCATTCTGTGGGTGAAAACTGGAAGTTCATCACACAAATTCATCCGAAGAAGTGTGACCCCCATGGAAAACCAGATGGGCGGTTTTTTTCAGCCACCATCCCCACCTGAAGGTTTAGGGTTTAGGGTTAACATAAATATATAACATTATATAACCAATTATTACCCATGATTATTAGTTTTTTTTTTTTTTCCGAATCATCCCAGTTTTTGCAGTATAACATAGTATAACCATTATGATTTATATGAAAAACAAATCTGGCTATGACATACCCAACATTAGCAAAATAATCATGGCTATTATCACTAACCCAGTGGCCATGGAGGTGTCCTCTTTCTTTGGCTCCAGCGCGCTTCCTTCTTCCGAAGCCGCGGTGGACGTAACGGGACGTAAGATGTGGATGATCCAAGAAGATTTCGATGGTTTCAATGGTGATAAACATTGGGGATTTTAATGGTGATTTAATGGTGATTTCATGGGTTTCACTCGGGATTGATGGTGGTTTATCCTCAAGTAAACGTTTACAAAAACTGTGGAAAATCACCATGTTTAAATGGGTAAATTCAATAGCAAACTGCAAACGTTTACCAGAGGGTACTGGTGAGTTTTTTTTATGCATGTGTGAATCTGGTTGAGGCTTGATTTTTGTATTGATACCAGTTGTATAGCTTGTGATACATTATTTTATTGATGGCATCCATGATATTCTATGATGTATTATATTTACTAAATTGTTACAATAAGTGATGTGTGATCCAGTTACCAAGTTGCTGAAAAAATAATTGGATCATCCAAACAATGCGGGGAGCTCCAGAATTTCGTTTTAAGGTCCTAGCAGTCCCAAAGGGTCGAAATTGTCCAAAGTCCAGTGATGAAATGGTCATTGAAATCGGCAACGTCGGCAACAAACGCAGAAGCGCCTTGTTCTGTTTTCATGTTGGTGAATTGTTAATCTTCAGCCAGAAATTGAAAAATCTGGCTGATTTCATCTCCAGTTACACAGTTTTGATCCATGAGTACAATGTGGGCCCCCCTAGATAGCTAAGTTGCTTTATAACTCCAATTTCACTATGGTATATGATACCTATAACCATAGTATTCATGGGGTGTATAAACCATTATAAACCAACATTCACATCACGGGGGGGGCGAACCCAATGTACCCATGGTCAACTGAAGGGAACCGTGATTGCTGTGTCGCAGCGGGTGTGCCACACGTTGGAAGAAAGAAAGCACAGAACCAAAATGCGCTGGGACATCGAAAGCATCATCAGACACAATTCCCCCTCTGCTTATGACTAACATGGCCATGGAAGCCATGGTCCATAGAAATCGATCATTTTCCCAGCTAGAAATCTCCATTTATGGCTGGGGATTTTCCATAGCTATGTTAGATAACCAGATGGCAAATTTCTTTAAATCGGCTGGGACATCCGGACATCCCCATGTAAAAATGATCGAAGAATGATCAGACACATTTTTTTTTCTAACCTCTCTGAGAATTTCGGGGACATGTTGAAAGCTCCGTGGTTTTCACGGGAGCCAGTGGTTATATATAGCATCATTGTTTCACTATTTTTCGCCAGAAGTCTGCGTTGGAACGAACATTTGTTGGAACATTTGTTGCACACCCGCAGCGGTCATTGCCCTGCTCTGTTCACCCAGAGGTCACGCAGTTTTTGTGCAGTGCTGGAGTTCGAAGTCTCACCCTGAAGATTTGGTGGGTTTTTACTAAAGCTGGTTGGTGGTTTGGAACATGGTTCGGTTTATATGACTTTCCTATGGAAAAGTTGGGAATGGAATGTCATCATCCCAACTGACTTTCACTCACTCCATCATTTTTCAGAGGAGTTTTTGTCAACCACCAACCAGATATATATATATATAATATATATATATCCATTAACCACCTCTGATGATTAGGGCTTTGCCCAATTAACCACCGTTAACCACCATTGAAAAGGCTTTGCCCAATTTCATAACCAGCTGCAAGGCCTAGATGATCCAAATGGACCATCGTTTTGGGCTGGTGGATTCGCTTTTGGGCTTTTGGAAGTACACATATTTGACTGATGATGATTTAATTAACTTATAACAATACTAATAATAACTATAACCATTAAAGAAACATGAATGACATTGAATAACCAAATGAATGATCATCAATAACGAACAAAGCAGTTCATTAACTTCTCATGTTGGTTTGTTCACTACAGAGACATGATTTCATGGCTGGTTTTCTGACGGTCCATGGAATCTACGGAGAACACTACAGTTATTTGGGTCGAAATGCCACTTTGGTTTATGGTTATTTCTATGGGATTATGATTCCATAAATGGGGTTATAACATGTTGGAACTGACTTATACCAATACCTAGTTCCGGCCATAACTGTAGGGCTGTAACTGGTATCGCCCCAATTCGAGGCAGATTCAAAGGCGATGACCGGCATGGCTGCCACGCCACCTGACTTCCGTCGGGCTCCAGATCACCAAAAAGTGTGAAAATTGCAGCGCTATTTTCATGTTGCCGACTCGACACCATGCTGCGATCTATGACTTTGTCTGGTTGGTGGTTTCAATCAATTTCATTTTCCATCATGGGATAATCCTTCCCATTGACTAATATTTTTCAGAGGGGTTGAAACCACCAACCAGTTACTAACGTTACCCCGGTAATTTCGAGCCTTAGACAACCAGTTGAGCTGCCCGATCACTGAGCCTTCGATGAGAGCGTAAGCCCGGGCAGCCTCCACTTTTTTTTTGTGGGGATTCACATGGATCAGGAATGGAAAATTCGAATGTTAGGAATTCTTAGTGTAATTACCCTCTGGTTATGACTAACAGTTTGCCATGGAAAGATCCACCATGCTATTAATAGGTGAACCATCTATTTCTATGGGCCATCTATACCATGGCTATGTTCAATAACCAGAGGGTAATTAACCTATAGTATTTAGGATTCATATGTTCCTCCATCATTCACAACAATTGCAACTTTTTTTTATTGTAATCTGCTAGAAGTTAGGGCTTTTTTTTATCATCTTGTGTTCGGAGATGGGATATATTATATATATTTCTAATGGGGATGGATGCCGGAAATCCCGGGAAAATATCACCCTTAGATGATCGAAGGATCCCATGGCCATCGATTCGGGATTTTTTTTCACATAGCTATATGGAAAGAAAGATCCACCATTTTTAATGGGAGAATCACCATTTTTAATGGGGAAATCAACGATTTCTATGGCATTTTTCAATAGCAAACTGTAAACGTTTACCGGAGGGTACATACTTTGAGTAGCCATTTTCAGACAAGTCCAACATGCTAATTTGGGGAAAATGATGCTCAACACATGTTCATTTGAGCATTTACATTCTTGTCGGTCCCTATTCAAAGTTTCGGGCAAACCCAACCTCATGGAGATATAATGTAACAATAACCCGATCGAACTCACACAAACAACACCACCATTTAAGGAACACATATGGTTACGTATCTAAAGTTCAATTTATCTCTACAGTTCAATTTGTGTTGGTATTTTCTGGAAGTTGATGGGGATTTCGGACTAATCCAATATAGGAATGCTGTGAAGCAACCAGTAGGTTTTCTGATAACAGATTGCTTTGGTGCACCTTAGTGGTTCAAGACCAGAGATTTCTTGGAAAATTTGTGTGTTGCGATGGCAAGAAACATCAATGTGGAACTGCTCAGTGGCAAAGTTTACACCCTGGCAGTGCGGCCAGAAATGACG
>Ga0126342_10015678_pt1:0-2500 | contig 13262 bp, 10 predicted proteins | sample Cyp1metagenome_FD_92528 | JGI IMG/M metagenome (GOLD analysis project Ga0126342, IMG submission 92528) | Coral microbial communities from Lord Howe Island, Old Settlement Bay, Australia - Cyphastrea 1 metagenome | ecosystem: Host-associated > Invertebrates > Cnidaria > Coral ...
GGGCGCTGATTTCCTGAGAGGGGTTGCATTTTGGAGCATCAGATCTTCAGGTTTGCTGAGATGATTTTGCGTGACAGGTGCAGCACTTCGTATGACCTGGCATCACTTTTTCGTGGCAGGCGCGGTACTTTAGACAGGTGGAGTGGAAAAATCGCAAAACGCATTGGTACGAGGCCGTCAGCTCTGCACTCAACTTTCCATTTTTGAAGGAAGTCTCGCAGAATTGCTTCGTTTGTGATGTTGTCAAGTTCAAAAATTGAGGACGTCTTGCAGAATTGCTTTGCTTTGGATGTTGTCAAGATCAAAAATTGAGGAAGTCTCGCAGACTTGCTTCGTTTTGGATGTTGTCAAGTTCAACAATTGAGGAGGTCTCGCAGACTTGCTGCGTTTTCAAGCTTGCAGATAGACAGACAGACATATAGACAGATAGATAGATACATAGATAGATAGATCGATAGATAGATAGCTAGCTAGCTAGATAGGTAGGTAGATAGATAGATAGATAGATTAGGTAGATAGACAGACAACGACAACGACAACGACAAGTACAACTACAACTACAACTGCAACTGCCACTGCAACTACAGCTACAACAACAACAACTACTACTACTACTACTACTCCTACTACTGCTACTACTACTACGACGACGACGACGACTACTACTACTACTACGACGACTGCTACTACTACTACTACTACTACCACTACTACTACTGCTGCTGCTACTACTACTACTGCTGCTGCTGCTGCTGCTGCCAAATCTACAAGTACAATTACAGCTACACTACATTACACTGCACTACACTAATTACACTGCAGCACACTACAACTACAAGTATACATGCAACTACAACTACTACACTCACATTGCACAACACTACACAACACTACACTAACTACATTACATTACACTACATCTACAACTGCAACTACAATTACAACTACCACTACATTGCACTACGCTACACTACACTAATTACAATACACTACAACTACAACTACACTACTTTACACTACACTAGACTACACTACACTATACCACACTACAGTACACAACGCTACAGTCTACAGTACACTACAATACACTACAATACACTACAATATACTACACTAATTACGCCACACCACAACTACAACTGCAACTTCAGCTTCAACTGCAACTACGCTTCACTAATTACATCACATTAGAACAACTTTCAACTACAACTCCACTACACTACAGTACAACTACAACTACAACTGCACTACAGCACACTACATCCAACAGTTGTGGTGAGGTGACCCCTGCAACCATTGCAACCACTCCAAAAAACACAACTCCGCCTTTCGGTCCATCAGTGGATTCGCTCTGCCATCCGTGATTCACAACAACCAACCTCTCCTGTTTCCTATTTTTGAAACTTCCGCCACCGCCTTGTGCGGTAATACTGGCACGAAAGCCAGCCGGACAAGCTGGCTAGTTGGGTCCGCGATTTTTGCCCCCCCCCTGGTTCATGATTATTGGAGTGTATGGACAGAGAGATAAGCCGGGACACGTGAACAGGTGTAGAGCTAGATGGAGTAGAAAACAGGTCAAATAGCTAGACAGACGGGTGGAGGAAAAGTAGACCAATAGATTATGTGTGGACCCAGAGAAAAGTTGATCTTTGAATAGTTGGCATGCGGCAGTGAATGGAACCGACAAAGAGAAACAAGGATAGATGGATGGATGGAGAGATAGATAGATGGATGGATGGATGGATGGATGGATAGATCGATCGGTAGACAGACAGGCAGACAGACAGACAGACAGACAACTAGCTAGCTAGCTAGCTAGCTAGATAGATAGATAGACAGACAGACAGATAGATAGATAGATAAGCTAGCCAGCTAGCTAGATAGATAATGATAGATAGATAGTGATAGATAGATCATGATAGGTGGATAGATGGATAGATAGATAGATAGATAGACAGACAGATAGATAGATCGATAGATTGATAGATTGATAGATTGATAGATTAGATTGATAGAGATAGAGAGAGAGAGAGCTGGATACCTAGATGTGTAGAAAGATAGATGGATGGATAGATTGATTGATTGACAGGGAGAGAAAGAGAGCTAGATAGATAGATGGATAGATAGCTAGATAACTAGGTAGATAGATAGCTAGATAGATAGACAGATAGATGGATAGATGAATAGATAGATAGCGGCCCAAACGGAACACCATGTTGGGCCTATGTTGGTCCATGTTAGGCTCTTGGTGGGTATGCTGGGGCCCTATTCGAGCCGTGTTGAGCTTTTGTTAAACCAAGAATGGTGTGTTCCTGTTTACGAAAGCCAGCCGGACAAGCTGGCGAGTTGTTGTTTGCGAACGTAGTGAGAGATTAGGGGGTCTGGGGGGACCGCCCCTTTTGGAGCCTCAGTTGGTGATTAGGGCTGGTTTTTGCAGGGTAATGTACCAGGTCGCAAATGGGTGACGGTGGGTATCGATTTCCCCCTGGTCCGTGATTTT
>Ga0126342_10015678_pt1:7500-13262 | contig 13262 bp, 10 predicted proteins | sample Cyp1metagenome_FD_92528 | JGI IMG/M metagenome (GOLD analysis project Ga0126342, IMG submission 92528) | Coral microbial communities from Lord Howe Island, Old Settlement Bay, Australia - Cyphastrea 1 metagenome | ecosystem: Host-associated > Invertebrates > Cnidaria > Coral ...
TCCTTTTAAGCCTTTACCCGGCCCAAAAGGAACACAACACGCCGTTTTTGGATCATGTCGAGACCATTCTGGGCGTATATGGAGCCTATTTGAATGTATGTTGATCCATGTTAGGCTCTTAGGCGCCATGTTGGGGCCATATTCGTGCCAGTTTGAGCTTATGTTAAGCCAAGAACGGCGTGTTCCTTTTAGGCCTTTACCCGGCCCAGAAGGAACACGTCGTGTTTGGATCATGTCGGGACCATGTAGCGTATATGGAGCCTATGCTGTGTCTATGTTGATCCATGTTAGGCTCTTGGAGGCTATGTTGGGGCCATATTGGAGCCATGTTGAGCTTATCTTAAGCCAAGAACGGCGTGTTCCTTTTGACAGCTCTATAATTTTGAAGGCGTTACGCGCTGGGAATTGGCTGCGGTAGGGTATCGATTCCCTCTCGGTCTGGGTCCTGCGTAGCTGACCAACAGAATTTTAGGAAGGCGACCTGGAGTACGCGCAGTCGTGATGCTTGCGGGTTTGCTGCAGCTGGAGAACTCCAATTTTGAAGATGCTCTCAGTTTTGATGCATACGGGCTTGCCCCAACAGAAGGACTCCAATTCTGAAGGTATCACGCGCAGGACGTTTGCTGCAACAGGGTATCGGTTCCCCCTCGATCCGGTTTTTGGCCAGTGAAACAAACAGATGGAAAAAATATATTGCTCGAGAGACTGAAGACACGTAAGCCGCCGACAGAGTTTCAGGACGTCTTCCTCAAAACTTTATGTGCAGTTAGGGCTAGGCCTAGGCTGCAACTGGAGGATTTCAATGTTGAAGGTCAGGCAACTTGGTGTGCGTGGGGGTTTTCATTATGAGAGCTGGCTTTCGGTCCCCCCTTCTCAGGTTGGGAACCCTGTGGAACCCCTCAAATCCCGTCAAACCCCTGAAGCAGCTTCTGGTCCTTGCGCAAACAGTAGTTCCGTCTAGTACCAGTGCATGTGCAAGACAGCAGTGCTAATGATACACAGGAATGTTTGCGCAACCCAAGAAAAGTGTGGAAAAAACCCAGTCAGAACACTTGATATGGCACGCAGATGCGCGCAGGTTGTCCCCTTCTATATAGTTTCCCTTGTGGTTTCCCAGCACCTTTCTGAAAGATGTCTGAACGCAATTCAGATGTTTCCCAAAGAAAAAAACAAATGGCAGGCTTACCCTTTGATTATTGCAAGGCATTAATTATCATAGACCTTTTCAATCAGGAACGACCCTGTTTTCCTTGAGGACTTTGGTGTTGCAATTTTAACCCCCGCTTCCTGCTCAGATGCCCGTGCCTCTGGCAAATCGTTTTTCCTTGATCTCCTTGTTGCCCCTTTCTTTTGCCTGTGAGCTTTTCCTCCCTGTTTTTTGCGCATCTCAGAGAGTTGTCAGAAACTTGACATTGCTCGAAACGCCCTGGTTCCGCTTCGTCTTGCTCAAACCTTGCAGCCTCTTTCCAAGATCTTTGTGAGAGTTCTTTGTCCTGGAATACCCTATTGTCTCGATGGGCCGTGATTGGTCTTATCAATATTTGGAAAGCGTAGTGCCTAGTACTGTAGTCAGATTGCAGATTCAACAATACAGAAGCAGAAACGTTAAACAGTGGGACAAGTGTATGTACCATGTCGTTACCGTACCAAGTCCAACAAGGGTACTGCAAATTTGAGGGCACCAAAAGGGCCCACAGTCATACTCTCTTCTGGAATGTTGCGCCATCTTTTGTTGCCCAGCAAAAGACGGTTCCTCTGAGGCAGTCTGCAAAGAACTTGCCAAGCGAGGAGAGTCAGAGTGCTGCCTCTTTTCTTCACGACAAAGATGGTTGATACTCTATAGCATAGCAATCTACAATACTAGGGCAAAGCTGACCATGTCTTACATTGTCTTACATTTGAATCATGTTTTGCTTGTGCGTTTTGACTCGTTGTGCCTAATAATTTGATTTGCCTCACTGCTGGTGCTGATAGTCTGCCTTGCTCCGCTAGGACTTCCTGTTGCCAGCTTGGGCCGTTCACAGCCCAGGGAATCAGCGACAGGTGTGGAGGAGAAGCGATGGGGTCCAATGCAACGCACAGGACATTTACAGTACAGAGTAATCTGGAAAGATACGGATAGACCTAACCAAATTCCTGGAATAGAAAGTCAGAAAGCCGATGCCGCATTCATTCAGTTTTGCTGATTCAATTACATGTAGGCATTATGAATCGAACATTGGTTAATCATGTATATAGGTCTTGTATGTAACAGTCTTGGTAATAACCGAGCAAGTACTGTAGGTGCTTCTCAGCCTCGCGCGGCTGGGTTAAGGGGAAGGGGAGAGCTCAATCCTCTGCACACTGTGACACATTGCTGCATGGAACCATGCATGGAACCGACAATGTATTGATTATTACACGTCCTTGATACACCGATGCAGGAGTTGGGTGGAATTGATGCATTGAAGCCCGACACATTCGACTCCTTGTTGCCTGGTGCACGGGCAGTAGTGATACGGCCTCAGGTGCAGGTGCTTGTTCGAGTGCATCACGCTACTTTAGCCTTCCCCTCACATGACTTGGTCAAACCAGCTCTCCGCCTGACGGGGTTAGGAGTGTAATGGAAAACATAGGGGCGGCATGGGTAGCACAGGCACTGAACACATCATTCTTACAATTTGTTGTAGGATCAGAAAGTCAGGTATTTAGTGAGTCTGAACAGCAAGCAGCAAGGATTGCCATTGGCGAGCCTCCTTGGGTGCGAGACAGGGAGAGAGCGATGAGGATGGGTCGTTTGCAGGGACGCATCATGGCTCCTGGCAAGAACTGCGGAACTGATCTTCACGTCATTTCACTTCTGCCTCTTTCTTGGCATGCGTTAGTGAAACTTAAATGCCAGAGATACTAGTACTACGAAGGCACGTTGGTGCCAGGTTCAATGGCACGACGAACATTAACATTTTGCAGTCTGCAGCCAAGCACAAGGCGGGCGGCAGATTTTGCAGCACAGCTTTTGATGCGGAAGAACAGAGTGGTTTGATCGTGCCAGGTCCCTCGTGTGGTGCTGGTTAATGCAACTATGCCAACCTGGTCCTTGATAGTGCCTCGCAATGGAACGCCTCAAAGATTTAGCATGTGACAGATTTTGCCACAAGCACTAGCACATCCTTGATAATATTTTATATTCTTATTTATGTTAACTAATTCCCATATGGTCTTGATACCCAGATATTCAGGTAGTCTTTGCTGTTAGGTTGATATTGCAGATCTGCGAAGGATCTGAGAGCGTTTATTGAGGCTCCTTACAGAGAGGGCAAGCTGGCAGCAGAGCGAGAAGCACTCAGGTATCCAGCCCGGTTGCCAAGCTGAGCTGGGAGCTGATCACAAATGCAAGTCTAAGAAATATGAAAGGGCATATGTCTTTCAACATCCGCGATTGTAAAACCCTGCATCGCGATTGATAGGTGATTGGTTCGCGATTGAGACAAACATGTGTTGTATAAGAATCGACTATTGTAAGAGGAGAAGTTAATAGGACATATATGGCATGATAATGACGTTACATTTCGGCCCTATATAATTATACATATTCGGGTCTGCACTGTGTTCAATAGTGATAGCCAATAGCAAAGAAGAATCAGAACAACAAAGTTCAAAGTCGAACAACCCAGATCAGTTCAATTTTCAAAAAATGCCGATGAAATCCGCGGTTCGCTGGTGATCCGCGATTGATCCGCGATTGTTAAAGCCACCTGAGTAGGCCCTGGCTCACGCAATAGCTAAATACTGTGATATGTAGCAATGTTTTGAGGATTCTCTGATTCTCTGCGCAAAATAGTGTTGGATACGACGGAACCTTCCCGCGATTGACACCGTTGGGATCGCGGTTGGTTCGCGGTTGATCGGCGATTGTAGCTGCCCCAGATACCTTTATTTATTTTGACCAACGCTGAATTCGAGACCTCGCCAGGGGCAAACTTTTTCGAAAACATCTTTGACAGCTTTCAGATTCTCTCAGATTCTCTCAGATTCTCTCAGATCTTACATGGTTGTGTGCTTTTGTATGGTAAATTTGGTGTGTCCTGCTACTGTGGTTGGGCGGTTCCGGCTTAGGGTTAAACCATGTTAAAACTCCGCACCATACGCAAAGACACACAATACGCTAACATGCAGTATGCAAGAAACATATTATCGAAGGAAGTTTAGAAGTCAAACTTCCGACAAAAGCAGAGATGGGAAGAGTCAGAGAAGAGAAGAGAAGAAGAAAGAAGATCAAAAAAGAGAAAGTCTCAGAAGAAAGAAGATCCAGGTGCGCGAAAAGGTGGGAAAGTTGCGAAACATTGTGTTTTTCCAATGATTTGTGGCTCCGGAGGGTCGGAAAGTAGGCTCGCTAAAGCGGCGGGTGCGGAGCCAGCTGGCCAGATAAGAGATGAAAAGTTGCACGCCGTTGTGGCGCGAAGCGCTTTTGGAAGTCAAAATGTACAAAGCACCGCAGCGTCGGACCACTTTTGGACGTTGAGATGTCGAAAACGTGCACGCCGTTGTGGCGCGAAGCACATTTCGAAGTCAAAATGTACAAAACACTTCAGCTCCGGACCACTTTTGGAAGTTGTGATGTCGAAAAAGTGCATGCCATTGTGGCGCGAAGCACATTTGCAAGTGAAAAAGCTAAAGACACCTCACCTTTGGAGCACTTTCGGAAGTTGAGATGTCGAAAAAAGTGCACGCAGTTGTGGCGCGAAGCACATTTCGAGGTCAAACTGATAAAAGCACTACATTACATGTTCGGAGCCCTTTTGGACGTTCAGATGTCGTTTCGCGTGGCAGGCGCAAGGGATTGCGCACCTTGTCAAAAGTGAGCAAAGCGGGAGGGTTTTTGTAGCATTTCCAAAAACGATGGCAGGCGTGGGGCAAGAGGATCTGCAAAGATGCATTTTTTGGCAGGTGCAGTACAAGAGACATGTTCATCAGAGCTGTTAGGGGCCCGGGCGCTGATTTCCTGAGAGGTGTTGCATTTTGGAGCATCAGATCTTCAGTTTTTTTTTTTGGCGTGACAGGTGCAGCACTTCGTTTGACCTGGCATCAGTTTTTCGTGGCAGGCGCAGTACTTTAGACTTTAAACAGGTGGAGTGGAAAAATCGCAAAACGCATTGGTGCGAGGCAGTCAGCTCTGCACTGAACTTTCCATTTTTGAAGGAAGTCTCGCAGAATTGTTTCGTTTTTAACGTTGTCAAGTTCAAAAACTGAGGAGGTCTCACAGAATAGCTTCGTTTTCAAGCTTGCAGATAGATAGATAGATAGATAGATAGACAGACGGATAGATAGATAGATAGATAGATAGAATAGATAGATAGATAGATAGATCGATAGATAGATAGACAGACAAGTACAACTGCAACTGCAACTACAAGTACCACTACACCACACTACTACTACAACTGCAAGTACAAATATACTACGCTACATTACACAACACTAATTACAGTACACTAAACTAATTACATCTACTTACACTACGCTAATTACACTACTACTACTACTACTACTACAACTACAACTACAACTACAACTACAACTACAACTACTACAGCAACAACAGCAACAACAACTACTACTACTACTGCTGCTGCTACTACTACTACTGCTGCTGCTGCTACTACTAGTACTAGTACTACTAGTACTACTAGTACTACTAGTACTACTAGTACTACTAGTACTACTAGTACTACTAGTACTACTAGTACTACTAGTACTACTAGTACTACTAGTACTACTAGTAC
>Ga0126342_10015679_pt1 | contig 13262 bp, 9 predicted proteins | sample Cyp1metagenome_FD_92528 | JGI IMG/M metagenome (GOLD analysis project Ga0126342, IMG submission 92528) | Coral microbial communities from Lord Howe Island, Old Settlement Bay, Australia - Cyphastrea 1 metagenome | ecosystem: Host-associated > Invertebrates > Cnidaria > Coral ...
GCACAATTCTCGTTCTACCTCACCGGCCGCGGCTCCAACGATGCCAAGTCACTTGGGCCGGGTGAGGGTTGGAAGGATGAGTTGGATGGAGATCATACATGGGGATAGGCATTATATATATATGAGTGTATATAAATATATATATATATATATATGTGAATATAATATTCATATACATATATTAATGGTTATATCTTTTTGAGTGTCTAAGGAATGGTGATTTTGGTGCAGCAAGTTCGCCATGAATTTGGGACTGACTTGCTGAAAATGTTGAGCCAAAATTTGGGATGTTCCCAGAAAATGTGGCATTTGTTTTCTGGAAGCTGTGAGGGTATCCCATGGGATCTAGGTTTCAGACATTTTGAGGCCCGGGGCAGGTTTTCGGAGGACATTGTTACAGCAACACCATGGGGGGATTGTCGTGTGGCCAGGTCGCAACTGGTCTTCGGAGACCCAGATCTTGCGAGTCACTCCAAGGTGCGGTCAGCACGCCATGGGAAGTGGGAACGGAGGATCATCTCATGACCCGATTCCTGGATGTCATTGATATCTAGGGCCTAGGGATGCCTAGGGTTTAAAATTTCACTTCCTAGAGCACTTCTGATCTATGGAGTCATCCAAGTAGGCAGACAATCCCAGCAACTGGGAATTCATCAAGAACCGCCACTTTCCTGGGATCCTGAAGCAAGCATACATGCTTGGTATATCTTGGTATACGGAGGTATCATAACTTAGAATCACACCAACAAAAGCAGCAGCTGAAGATTCATTCTCCCAGAAATGTTCAAGAGTTTGACTTTTCCATGAAATTTTGCAGGGTTTTCTGCCCGATCTGCTGCGAACTCTTCTCAGGAGACGCGCTTTCGCTACGGCAAGGCCTGATGTTTTTTTTTGGGACCAGCCTCGAGGACCGATGGACTAGTGACAAAGCAATGAATAATTGAATATAATGATATCATAGTCATCTGTAATTGTACTCAATTTTTGGATATAACCTGGCCATATCTGATAGAATACGCTGTGTACATTTGGGTACTGAAAGATATTGCGTTTCATTTCTTATCTTTGTTGGGGTAGCAAATGTACTGATTGAAACGCAGATGCTTGAGACTGAGAGCCAAGTACCATGGCAACACAGAAAGCAGTCACCATATGACCAACAGGAATCCGGATAAACTGAGCTGGTTAGTGTTCATTGTTGTTTAATGTTCAGCCTTTGTTGCGTCGAGAAATGCTGTGGATGGTCACCTTGGATGGTTGAAACCCTATTTTTTTTGGTACAAACGAGAAACCACCTATCAACTGGTGCAGTATTTCTTCCATCCACAGTATGTGTGCGATTTCACTGAAGGTTCACTTTTCCAAGAGGTTTTTGAGGTTAGCGGTTCGCCGTGGTTGGAAACAATGGCGGCTGGTTTGTTTGCACGGGGTCTTGCTTGTAATTTGCCTTTGGAATGGTGAACACCAGGGATTGTGTCTCCCGACAACTCATGAAGGCCGAAATCTTTCAGCCAAAATACATATATTAAATGATATTAAATGTATACGTTATAATGATAGTTATGTAAAGTTATATAAGTTATGTACTGAAATACTTATGTATACAGTGTAAACATAATTGTATCTTTAGATGGCTTTCAGTTCGTTCACCCGAATGATTCGATGTAAAGTTATGGCGCCAGGGCCAGTACATGTCCACCACCGACCTGTGGCTGACCAGCGTTTGGTCTGTTGGTTGGAGTGACACAGGCACCGAAATCGGCGAAGCATGAAATCTATGAGTTTTGGGATCCAATGGATCCAATATCTACATAGATAACAAACATCCTACCGAGGGACGGGATCATGAGATAGATTTGTAGGTGCCCCAAATTGTATTAAGACATATTAAGACACCAGAGCTCTTTTGGTGTTTTTGGGGGACCGGTATATCTCTGTCATTAAACATCAACAGAATCATCCGGCCTATTTAGAGGCCAAATGATGGGAAATTCTGAGATTTCATGGCGAGATGAAAAATCCAAGGAGAATGGGCCCCAAATTCACCCATGCAAAAGTAATCTGAAAATGTAAAGGATCGTCTAAACAACAACCGTTCCAAATCGTCAAAAACGACACAAAACTTTAAAATCGTCCAATTTCATCTAAAATCATCTAAAATCCACCTTTGATTCTACTTCACCATGAACGGCAGTTCCTGTAGGTGTCGAGGTGACCTTCCCCGATCGTGGCACGTCAGGGACCTCAGGTGGTCCATGATTGGAGGATTGCAGGGAAACATACGTTTACCATTATATTATACCAGTAGTGCCGCACAAGGAGGTGGCGGACGTTTCAAAAATAGGAAACCTATAGGAGAGGTTGGTTGTTGTGAATCACGGATGGCAGAGTGAATCCACTGATGGACCGAAAGGTGGTTGGAGTTGTGTTTTTTGGAGTGGTTGCAATGTTTGCAGTGGTCACCTCACCACAACTGCTGGATGTAGTATGGTGTAGTGCAGTTGTAGCTGTAGTTGTAGTGTAGTGTAGTGGAGTTGTAGTTGTAATGATGTGTAATTAGTGTAGTGTAGTTGCAGTTGCAGTTGTAGTTGTGGTGTGGTGTAATTGGCGTAGTGTATTGTAGTGTACTGTAGTGTACTGTAGTGTACTGTAGTGGTGTGTACTGTAGTCTGGTATAATGTAGTGTAGACTGTAGCGTAGTGTAGGTAGTGTAATGTAGTTGTCTATCTATCTATCTATCTATCTATCTGTCCATTTGCAATCTGCAAGCTTGAAAACGAAGCTATTCTGCGAGACATCCTCAGTTGTTTAACTTGAAAACATCAAAAACGCCTCTTCTTTTCATCTGCCCATATTCTCGGAAGCTTGACTTCTAAACTTCCTTCGGTTATACTATATATAGAGATAGATGAGATAGTACTTTATTATATAGTTAATTTATATATGTATATATTCTCATGCCGCATGTATATATGATAAAGATATAATATTATATAATAATATATATATATATATACGTTATATATATATATATGTTAAATATATGTGTTATATATATCTATATATATATATATTTGTATTTTTTACATACAGATCTACTACTGCTACCTACTACCTTCTAACCAACAGCTCAATGTGAAGGCAACCATTCCTGCGGCGGTTGTGGGCCAGGAGTGTTTATCCATGGACAATGTCGCTACACCATGGGTTTTTGTTTAAGGTAAAGGGCAAACTCCAGTTTAGGCGTTGGTGTAATTTAGATGGGATTTCGTTCAAGTCTTTCAAGGCATTGTGTTGTTGTTTTTTTCCAAAGGCTACTGATACTGCAATTCTAGGCAGAACCTTTTGTCCAAAAAATTAAGATCCTAAAGATCCTGAAGGTTGAACGGACAAAAATAGAACCGTGAAGACCGAACCATTCCTGTTTCAACACTGTTTTACCCTCTATGGAAATATCTAAATATTTGGAACTACTAAATCTGCAACTACTGTACTGAATTTTGCGAAGCGTATTATGCCTGAATACTGTAATGGATTCTATTTGGTGCACAACAGCAATGCATCCACCAAAATGTTTTTTTTTGGCAATTTCCATTTGTTTAGATAAAGCGATTGGAGTTTTATTTGTTCGCGTTTTGATGCAAAAATGTCCCCTTCAACATGGTGTTTATACAACGTAACCAGATTCTCTACCAACTGTGGTTACCCTCAACATATGTGTCATTATGTGTCATGGCCAAAAGATGGATTATATCGGGTGGTCATCAAAGCATTGATGGGTGGATTTACACCCATTGTAAGGATTCCCATGGTGGGATGGATGACCATACACCGCCAAACATTTCAGTGTTGCAGTCAGTTCATTGGTGACAGGGGAGGTCCAATCAGTTCTAGGTTGGGTGCACCTGCTTTGATTGATTCTGGATCGTCACTCCTGGTAGGGGCCTCAAATTGCTGCATTTGTCGGCAGGAACTGGTCAGAGTTCAACACGTCAAGATCGTAGGGTGAACCTTGGTAAAGTGACGTAACCTGAAGTTCACTATATCATTTTTGGATATGTTTGACATTGTTTGACCATTCGGATATTTATGTGCATAATCATTTTGTTTGCAGGGAGGTAAATGGGCAACATCAGTGATTTTTTTGAATTGTGGTACCATGCTGTTGACCCCCATTTTTTTTGTTGCTCACATCTCATGCTTATTGCAGTCTATTTTTGGGGGTCTGTGGGATTCTTGAAACAAGGACTTGGGGTTGTTTGGCTGCGGCAGCTAGTCAAGGTTCACAAGATGTCACAAATATAACCACCCCAATTTCGATACAGAATACCCGCCGGTAATCAAACATTGCAATTGAAATTCTCTATAAATTTCTCTACAAATAGAGGCCAGTAGAATCCAGTAGAGGTTTTCATGGGACAATCCTGGGGCGATTTTCTCCCAATGGCCTTTCATGTGTTGCTGATCAAACCAGAAAGTAATCCCACTGGTTCCGATAGTGATCCCAAATGGTAATTCCAATTGACTTTCAGATTTTCTTTGACCAGTGAGTCAATATTTTAATGCCAAGTTTCTTGGTCAAAGCCACCAGGTGATTGAGCCGGGTGTCTACGATCGGCTCATTTCAGAGCTGCGCTGGTGTTGACCTTGGAGCAAGTGAAATCGTTATCAAAGCATGTTTTTTGACAGTTACAGTTTAATGTGGTAAACCATGGTAAACCTAATATCAGCACATACCATTTGGGGATGTTGTTTGTACTTCCCAAACTACGTATGATGTACATATCTTGTATGCTACCTCTCGTTCCGGTATCCCCGACGACCTTGGTCACCGCAAATCGCCCTTTGCAAATCGAGGCGTTTCACCAATTGCCATTCGCTGCCGGAGCAGTCGCGCTGGCTTCTTTAGGGAAACCATGGGAAACCCTGCGATAATAGCGGATTATCATGAATTATCCATATTGGGATATTAGTAGCCATATATACTGAGTCCTATTTATGGGAAAACCCATGTTAATTCAATATTGGACTTGACTTGACCCATAAAATTGGGATTCAACCGACATTGGGGAGCCAATATGACAGAGGAAAGTGAGAGGCGCAGGCGAAGGACAGTTTTTCATAACTTCATTGTTTAGCCAGCTTGAATGGAAAATTGATGGAATTTGATAATACCCTGCAAATGTTAGCAAACTTTGCAAGGTATCTAAGTTTCGCTACGGTTCTCTGCAGGGCATGGTGATTTTCCGTTTATTGGAGCATCCAACGTAGCAAGTCATCATTGCCTTTGAGAACCTGTCATAAATCCCAGTGTTGATTTGGGTCTAGGTCGGAGTTGATTAGTTTACAAAAAATGACATCAATGAGTGAGGATCCATATGGATCCGTGATTCCAGACCCTAGATTTTGACCATGCGCTTTGGAAGTCCCAACGACTTAGGACATTTTTTCGGACTGAGTTGATGAGTGCCGCCAGGCAAATCTTGAGCTGTGATTGTCCACCAGCCAATGATCTTAGCAGGACCGACCTCGGGTCGCTGTGATGGATTCATATGGATTCATCACGACTTTCTGGATAGCGTGGATACTTTCCTATATGTTCCTAGATTGAAAGATAAGGGACCCTGGAATAGACAGTGAAATGTGGTGAAATGTAGTGAACTAGATGGCATGAGTAGATGGCACCAATGCGTCAGCCAACTGGAGCAGAGCAGATTAATGATGTGGTGCAATCCCTAAATGTTTCCCTCTGAGTCCTGATAAGTATCCCGGCTTCACTAGGTTTGCTTGATGGTTTGTTGTCGTTAACTTGGAGATGCTAACGATATCCAAAGATTAGCCAGAAAAAAGAATTGATTGTGTGTTTGAATGAAGCAAACGTTAAACGGGGGTTGCAAGTCCCCCATCATGCAGAGAGGTAAAGTGAACATGTTTGGAACCGGAATTTCACTTGTAGCTTCAGATGGTCAGTTGAGGTGATATCCGCAGAGAAACATGCTCCCAATGATCCAAACGCAGAACGCAAGAAAAAAGTGGAGGGTGCATATATTCAGGGGTGCAATAGGTGTGACCTGAACATACCCGAACAGTGTGTGTGAACTGTTGGAAGTGAGTTTCGCGGGGTTTTAGTTGTATGTGCAGGATATGATTCAATGTGCAGCAACCTGTGGCCTGTGCCTGCTTTGTTGGAGACACTGAGATACATGGGAAACATAGGAATCAAAATCCCAAGAGAAAGCTGGAGGAACCTTGTTCCTTCAATGCTCCGACACAGGTCCCCGATTCTGGTTTCAACCAGGGATGTTCCAAGGAAGCGGGGAAGCGATTCAGAGCAGTTCCCCAGAAAATCCATGGATGGTTGAGCATTTGCGTATATAATTGATTTGTATTTTTTTTTAAGCCATGAGTATTGCTTGGCCGTGGTTTATGAGTAATTACTGGGACCTTGCAGTTTCCGTAATTCGATCAATCTTAAACAGTAGTAACAGCTACAGGCAGGGGAATATGATCGCTTTTTTTTCGGATTCTCCCCAACAAACATCAACCATTGATAGCAGATTTTAACGTTACATCATCGGATGTCGACAATTCCCAGGGATCCTTCATGCGATTGAGCATGAACGGCCCGTGACCTGCAGGATACCGCAGCTAGTGATCAACATCATCGATGAGCATGTGCAGTGCTCAGATTTTGGATGAACAAACGTGGATGAAGAAGGCACAAAAAAAATGTTCTGTCCGCATTTGTTAGTTCAATGCATACCTCTCGATAACCTCATTGCAACGTCACTGGAATGATGCTTAGGGGAATTCTCCCCAAATGGCCTTATTTTATTTGATTTCAGGCCAGTGAATCAGTGAATCATAGTACATTCTCCAGCATCTCTCAACATGTTAAGTATTTGTGAAGACTTTTTTGGATCTGTGGAACTGACCCCTTGGTATCCCCTTGGTACCCCATAAAATGCTAACGCCAAGGATAAACAGTTCAGCTTGTGCATGTCTCCAGACGAGTTCATTTTGGAGTCCGTGGATCCCATCACTGGTAGGATGCCATGGGGCTTTCGGTGGGGCTTTCGGTGGGGCTTTCGTCGGCTTTCAGTCATGGGGGATCCCCAAGTCAAAGCCAGGTTTTCAACAGGAATATATACGAAACTGGTGAACATTTGAGATCATTGATATCATTTGGATGATTTGATGCCAACATTTTTAGGAAACCTCCATATGACATACCCCCTGGCAATGTCACAGATTGCTATTGGAGCCATGGCCATTTTATATAGTTCATTTACCTGTTTGAAATGGTGACTGTCCATAGCTATGTTAGTTTACCAGAGGGTATATGATTTGTTTATTTATTTCAGAATGATGATGTTCCATAGCATTGTTTCAGTTTCCTGGAGGGTGGTCTAACGAACCAGTTGGCTTCTTGCAGTCTGGTCTAGAATCATGGGTCATGTTGGCAGCGGAAATTATAGAGGAATTAATGCTTGATGACCACCATTCTAGGTCTTCATCGTCGTAAATTTGAAACCCAATTCGTGTCTACAAGCCCCCGCTTTCAGGCGGTAAAGACCCCAAATGATGTCCATAAAACCAACTTTCAGCCTGTGAAGCCAGCATTATTAATTTGATTTTGATAGTTCGTTTTTCGTTTGTCAAAACTGGATTGTTTTGTTGCTCAAGCCATGTTACTCTGGTAACCTTCAATTTCACGTTGTCACACCTCCAATTTTGGGGTTGGGCCAACCATTGGAGTTAAACCTCCAATTTTCGTAGGTCAAACCTCCAACTTTACCTACTGTAGCTGCTGGCTGGTATTGAGACACTTCTTGTTCCGATTCTTGTTCAAAAAGATTGGTCAAAAACCCATCTCTCCCCATCTTTGAGTTTGACCACGTTTAACTTTCAGGAAGGGATCAACCAATACAAAGTAGTAAGATGTGTCGAACCTCCATCTTTTAGTTGGCCCAGTTGGCTCATTGTTCAAGAGGTGAAACCTCCATCATTCTGGATCATCCCTTGGCCCAACGCCCCGCAGGACATCCTGTGTCCCCTCCATCCAGCGTGGCAGCGCCTCGCAACCTGTGCCCTTGATCTTCGGGATGACGTGCGCGCGGGAAGCTGCGGGCACCACCAGTACCGCAGATGGTGACCAGTGCCGTAGTGAATGATGGGAAAGCCACTGGTGAAGGGTAATTCAATAGCTAAACATATTATAAGATTTCGATAACAAACATCATAATTACTAATCGTTACTAACCAGTAAATGTTAGGTCAGTAGATACAAAATTGAAATAACGGATATACCGAAGGTTTAACCACCGCTCAATGCATGGAGAATCTTAGCCAGAATAATATGGCCTCGACATCGCCAGTCGACGAAGTCCAAGGCATTCCAAGCTTCTCTTTGCCAAGGTCGTACTTGGGTATTGCTAAAAACTTACCCCAGGGATTTGTAACCTGTTAATTTGTTGCTGTTGACATCTATGAACCATCCATTCTTGGGGTACCCCCAACCGGTCCAACCCGTGACCCATGTTGGTGAGCCGAGACAGGTTCATGAGAGCGTTCTACACAACTTTTGACTTCAAGCAGCTTAGCAGCAAACAAAGGGGCCTACCAAGGCTTGCCCATACAATTTCTATGTTATAGTAATATGTTGTAATATGTTTAACTGGTGGATAGAATGGGTACCCCGTTTTCAGACACATATTTAGTATTCGTATTATATATTATTAAATATCATATTGATTCACAATTCTTTCTACTGGTATATCTATATCTACTATTAGATTTGAGGATTGGTCGAAATGGTCAAAGAAACAATACCATCAGCATGGAACATCCATGAATACCAGACATTTTGAAGTTCAGGAAACGGGGACCAGGCTTTTGATCCATAGGTCATGTGCAATGCCCTCCACAGCGAATTGATGCTTCACAGCGCCCATATCCCCTGGCATCATGGAACATGGTCAGTCATGGAGAGCACTCCGTTGGGATTTCAACCCACTGTCGACCAAGTATGAGGGGACAAGATCCAGCTGCTTCAAATACAGATATAATAATCTTATTATAGAATTATTTATCACATATATATATATATAATTGTATATTTGTATATATATATATATGATAAATAATTCTATATATATATATATAGAGAGAGAGAGAGCTGTCAAAATCAGTACGCCATAGGATATTGTAGCTAAGGGAGAATTGGATACTAGCCGTGTCGAGGGTATGTGGGCTCCGAATTTCGGCACCGTTTCTCGGCAGTTCACATGGCAGGCACGGTCGTATCGGCTTTGCACGGAGCAACCTGTCGCCGTTGTCCGAAACCCAGGGATTGGTGGAAGGCCCTTCGCACATATGAAACGTCTCGGGATGATTAAAGCAGTGATATTATCAATGGATTGGATTAAGGGAAAATTTACAGGAAAGCCCCATATTGAATGGGAAAATCGATGGTTTCCGGTTTCAATTTTCCCGACTAAACCAATCCATTGATATTAGATAATTATTTCAAACATGGGACAAGAGACTTGAAACATCCATGGATATGTGAAATAGTCCCTTAAGACCCTGATTTTGTGCGTTCATGATGTCATGCACAGGGGGGGTTCATTTATTGGGCTCGTGACTTTTAAGGGACAGATCTCTATGAGGTCATCACACTTCTACGAATGGGTGGTATCAAACCAAGGCAATTGTATGTGTTTGCTAGGTCAAAAATGGTGTGTGTGTGTCTCTGTTGGTTATGCAGGTTGATTTGCTATACTGTTTTGCCGTGTTGAATGATGAAAGCTGATTTATATTGCATACAACTACTTCAAGTTTTGTTTAATTATCATAGTGTATCATATCCAGCTTAGCAATGATACAGTAATCATTATAAATACTGATTGTCTATAGTGTCGAAGAATACATTTCGAACATCATGAATATTTTCTGAGCAGGGTATCTAAGGCTACCTGTAAAGCGGCGATTATGCTCAGCTCCGAGGAGTATCCACCAATTGTTCGTTGTCCTATGGCTCTTGCTATAGCATTCACCCATCAGGGAGTGTTGCTTACGTTTGACGTATACAGGCCATACAGCCAAAAAGATACTTATAACTCATGACTCATGACTCATACCCTTGGTTCCTTATCGTAAACCTTCCCTTTGTAAAAGTTCGTCACCATTTCACCACCCAAAAGATATAAGGCAAATGTCTAGAGTCCTACGCTTAAAATACTGGGTTAATTGTAATTGTTTTGTTGGGTTAAGCTGTGTTATTGTAAACGCCCCTTTCAATCCACCCTTTTATGCCATGGCATTGGTTCTCAAGGCCTGGGTTGGCTCAGTGCTCAGCGGACGCCCAACCACTGCTGCGGCGCAGTATTTGGGTGCGCTTCGGGTGTGAACACAATTGGTGTAGGATATCTTGGGATCTACCGTGGTGATGGGTGGCTTCTTTGATGAGTTGTTCATTGCTTACCAGGTTGGGAGGGGGGCTAACCTGGATTGGAGATTTCTGACAAGGCCATTTTTCGGTAGGAATGAAGATGTGAAAAGATGTCATGTGATGGCATGGAAAGGGTTGGATTGGGATTCTCTCTTTAGAAACAGACAGACGTCCTTGCACCTTGAACGGTTTTTGTTGGCATCAAACCATAGAACGTGCTGGCTTAATGACATTTGGTTGGTGTGTTCTTCTATGTTTAAACTCTACTTGGGATGATGATCCAAAAGGACGAGACTAATTTTGGGCTTGAAACCACCAATCAAGACTAATCAAGACTGATCAAGAGGGGCCAATGATAAGTACATCTCAGTTACAGGGGTCCAAAAAGGCTTGGTGGTTGGTAGTTGCACCTGATCCTCGGAGGATCATCCCAGTGGTGAAAATAACTAACTCTGGTGATTCACTAAGTCCCCTAGGGGCCTAGGGTTATCCCATTTACAGCTTACAAGTGCCACTTACAAATCACTTAAGTGGGATGATCCTCCAAGTAACTATAAACTATATAACATCTATAACCCTGGCTCACTGCCGATAGTTGGAACTTTTCCTGGATTGGTCAGTGGATCAAGGGGGTTCCCATCTCTTTTTCTATGTCCAATCCAGTCGGTTGAGGTACCCGAAATGGAGCTACTGAGTCATTATGTTTGGCCGGCTGAGGCCTCACAATGTAAAAATTGGTGCCTCCAACTGGCAAAATCCCAACGAACCACCCCAAGTTCAGTAGAGATGGTTGGCATTAAGCATTCTGGTTTGACGTCCATATTATGGGTTTGCCACACGAGTTTGTCTGAAAATAAGGTACCCCCATTCCATCCACTGGCTAACTGTCATGTGCCCAATTTAAAATTGCACTTTTGGTGTGTTAAATCCCCTATTTCCAGGTAACACACTCAGATTTTAGACATACCAGTATGATATCCCTATTGCTGGTGGGTTTTCTGTGGGTTTCTAACCCCCATGTGTATTGGGTTTCTAGCCCATCATCAGCAACATCTCCAAATATCATAGTGGCAATCATTATACCCTTTGGAAATGAAACATGAATAACATGACAATCGACCATCCTCTCCAAATGCTGGATTTTCATGGATTTTCCGGATCGCCATGAAAATGATGATTTAGCCAGAGGCTAAAACCCCATTGGCCCAGTATGTATTTATATACATACATATATATATATGTATTGTGTATATATATATATCCTCCACATTTCCTACATTTGTGTCATGACTCGGTGTATTCGCCAGGTCCTATCACTCCTGGTGGCCGTGGCGTCGGTTTGCTTCGCTTGCTACGTCTTCTTTGTGCCAGGTGAGCGCAACTGGCAGGGCTCTAGAGACGGCGATAGCCATGGCTTGGGAATTGCTTGGATTGAGCCCATGATCATTATATGATCATTCCAAGGTTTTGTTTTTTCTGTTCATAGGTGATTATAGGTGATTAGATAATTAGATGATAATTTTAAGCGGGATTAGGATACTTGTGTATGCTGTATGTATGTATTTATGTATTTCCTCGGTTTTCGTCCATCACCAGTTGATGTTTGGTGATTTTGGGATAAGATGTCAGGACAATTTTGCCGACCAAGTTTGGGACTTTATTGATTTTATACTACATATATGCATGTTCAAAAAAATGAAGATAGAAAGATGCCGGCTCACTCACTTAAAATGTTGATTCAATGTGGCCTACAAATTGCGGTGATGTTCGAAGAAATATCATGGGAAGCCTTTTGTCCTCTGGCAGCTGTGCTTGGTGAATGATGGTCTATTTTTAGCCAAGTTGGCAAGTTGATTCGCGACCATCATTGCCATGAACCAGCATTTTTATGTGGAGTGGAGGTTTCCTAAAATGGGGGTACCCCCAAATGGATGGTTTATAATGGAAAATCAATCTATAAATGGATGATTGGGGGGTACCCCTATTTTAGGAAACCCCCATATTTGGGTAATTGTGAGTCAAAATTCGACACCAATGGGTTCAATTACTATCCCATTGCGCCGATTGAACCCTATTTGATTCATGTACGATGGTCACTGTATCAGCTATTTGATGGTCAAACATGGTTAAAACCCGGAAATTTGTGAGTAAGAACCATAGTTTCCTGTATTTTGTTCCTTTGAATCAATCCATTGATAAGCCGACTTGCAACTGTTTCAATGATTGGTCCTTCTGGATTCACAACGTTTCAAGCATAGTTGCTGCATAATTGTCAATGATAAATAACTATATTTGAGATTTGGCATGGGAGAACCTGCTTCCCAGCAGGGAAAGATCCTCCTATCCGTTATCAGTTTGTATTCAACTCCATTTCCTTTTCAATGGTTTTGGCCTTAAGCCCTTTATTGTAGGGTATCCAGCATAGGGGGATACTACCTTGAAAACTAACTCCAAAAAAATAAATATTCATATCCTATGTAGAGATATCACTTTATTGTAATATTGCTATAAAATAAATGATAAGTTTTTTGATTGACTCTGGTTGACTTCCTTTGAACCTTTAAAAGAAACAAAACTATGTGCAACCCTTTGTACGTGCGAATGATTGTCAACGTCTTGGTCACATGGCAAGAGTGATACTGAAAAAGAACTTCTCACGAGTCCCTTTGTTATGTCTAAACATCTATATCAGAGAACCAAATCAGCAGGGCTTCCAGCGTAGCAGGGCTATGGGTGGTGAAACACACTTTTTCCACCCGAGCACTGATACAAAACAAGAAATAGCCGTTATGTGCGAAAGTACTTGTCC
>Ga0126342_10015680_pt1 | contig 13261 bp, 16 predicted proteins | sample Cyp1metagenome_FD_92528 | JGI IMG/M metagenome (GOLD analysis project Ga0126342, IMG submission 92528) | Coral microbial communities from Lord Howe Island, Old Settlement Bay, Australia - Cyphastrea 1 metagenome | ecosystem: Host-associated > Invertebrates > Cnidaria > Coral ...
GATTATCTATGAGTATCTATAGGTATCTATGAGTATCTATGAGTATCTATGAGTATCTATGAGTATCTATGAGTATCTATGAGTATCTATGAGTATCTATGAGTATCTATGAGTATCTATGAGTATCCATGAGTATCTATGAGTATCTATGAGTATCTATGAGTATGTATGAGTATCTATGAGTATCTATGAGTATCTATGAGTATCTATGAGTATCATATGGACTGGCATGTGCTGCAAAGGTACCAAGAGACCACTTTTTGCTTGGAAATTTTTAATCATAGCTTGCATCAAGCAGTTGGCACTGTTGAATACTCTGCAGCCAGGCACACTGCCAATGTGGCCTATGCTAGGGACCCAGACGCTCTTTGCTGCCCTGTCAATGGGCACCAGCGACACCTTTGCAGCTTTGCCGAGTCCTCTGAATCTGCTGAGGATCTCCACTTTGGAAGTGCCATGATGAAGGCAGGAGAACGACAAGCAAAGTCAAGAAGTTAAGGGTTTACTTTGTAGTAGATGGGAGATCGAAATGGCTGGGATCGCGATAGGAGCGGTTGTTGATGCTGCGACATATAGCACTAGACTAGACGCTGGGTTGAAGTCCAAAAAAACTCGCAAATCCTTGCGGGTTGACAGGCTGTCCATGTCTGTCCATGTGTTTGAGATTGCTTGACAAAAGTTACACTCAGGTGCCTGAACAGAATCGACTGTCCTTTACCGAAGAAACCGGGCATGGGGCCTCAAGACTCACTGAATCTGGAAGAAGTTACCACAGCCAACACTTTTGGTATAAACAGAGGAAGTGAAACGCGCTGAAAGTTGCGAGTCATGCTTGGAACAAGATTGATCCATCCCCTGGCCTCATTACAGATTCAGGACGTTGCTGAAAGACAGCGATGCTGACTCGAAGTACAAGGACTGGGCTTTGACTAGCTGACTAGCTGTATGGAGATGTTTCTTGTCACCCAGGGGTGCAGCAACGTTTGCCGCATTGCTGTTGGCTTTCGTTCGAAAAGTCCTTCGGCCGCCCGAGCAGGCCATGTTGTTAGCCAGTGAGCAGGTGGCTTGTCAAGTTGCTGGCGGGTGAGCTGGACGTGGGAAAAGTTTCCCCAACCGCCCGATGACTTGAAGTCTGAAATTGCGAAAGACATTATGTCATATGATTATTTCAATTAAATGCAGCAGCATATGCAAGTATTTCATTATTACTCAGGCGCTGAAGAGGGAGCGAGCAGCAATTTCATTTAGGTGCCACGGGCCCAAAGTGGTGCCTATTTGAGAGGCAGCTGTCCTTTTTTCTTAGCAGCCCTTTAAGGTTGCCTTTGGCTTGGAACCGATCCTTGTGAACGCATACCAAATATACCAATTATCATAGGAATCTTTTCCTCCTGTGCTGCCAAAGTTTGGGGGACGATTCTTGACTCTCAACGCATTGAAGACACCGGTAACTGGGCTCTGCAGGAAAAAGATGGATGATGAGGCTTTGACCCGTCAAGGTCTCAGGTTTCTCGGGTGATATCAACTTTGGGTCAGAAGGTCAGACAGTGAAGGTAGCGCTGTAGCTTGGGTAGGAATTGTTGATTGTAGCATTTGGATGTATTTGGTACTACTTCAAACTAACTCAGCTGGTAGCAGGGTGATAGATCAGCGCCCATCGAAGGGTCTGGCTGAGGTCCAGCTAGCCCCCCTAAGGACAAGGCCCGAGATTCGACGGAAAGGGATGGGACTTTTTTCCCCAGACTTTGACTGTACCTACTTCACCATGTTGGAAACAAAACACCCTCACCTTCCAAAGCGAAGTGTACGTGAGGATGTATGTCAGTGTTTTCAATCTCTTGCAGCTTTATGCAGCTCTGCAATTTATCTTCTGGCAGGGTGTTTGTGTGTACATCATAAATTTGATGGGCAATAGTCTGACCAATGTCGTAAGCCTCCTCAAATAAGTTTGAGCACAATTGTACAGACAAGAGTCTTTCAACCTTCTTGGTTGCAGGGCAAGATAGAGGTGGACAATAGTTCGCCCACGTGGCGGCCCAGTGGGAAAGATCTCACCAGCCGATCTTCTACACGCAATAGCTTTGAGGATCTCCTAGTAGAAGGCTTAAAGGATTGGTGATGGCATCACTCATACCAAAGTGGATGGAGCTTTATTTGCAAGCTGAGCTGATTCATTCAGAGAGAATCCATTGATGACTCATTGATGACACTATGCACTGCAAGCGGCTGGGTAGTGCTAAGGCTTATCTGCCACCTTTGCTACCACTGCTGGGGCCTTGTCAGTCTCGAGAATTTTGTGAACATGTCCAAGTCTTGATGTCTGCAAAAGATCTTCAACTCACCTGGAAGCTCCCCGAAACAGACACTGCTGCTTGTTTGTTATAGTTATACTGATGTAAAAGCATAGTTTCCAAATACTTTTCTCATACATTCCACTTTTTTGAATATGTTGCTGCCAGATGCCAGGTTGTAGCTGAAGTTGTGCTGCATTGTCCAATCTGTCAAAAGGGTAAGGTGCTCTACCATTTCCAATCACCAGGAATCCAATTCGGAGTGTAGAAACATCATGAAACATCTAACATCATATGACCATGTGATGACCATGTGAATAGATGCGAGCGCAGGAATTTCAACAGGAGCCATCTTGGAGTCATCTGCATTCGCCGCTGAGCTCCGCTGGTTTGAGGCTTCCACCGGCACTTCCAGGCCCTGGTGGCAGTTTTTTGCTGCCTGGCAGTGGCTTGGACTTCCTGCCTCAGGCTGTGACGCAACTCATGCGACAATGGAACAAATGTGAACGAAGAAACACTCATTCGATTCAGATTCATTCGTCAGCACGGCCAAAATAGGCAGAGCAGTTGCCAGGACGGGAGGGAATCAGGGAGAGGTGTGAAATTCTGCGGGAACTCGCCAGGGTGCGCCGAACGCTGTGAATCCCTTTATGCCACCAGGCAGAACACGGCTCGGTGATGATCAGTGATGCCTGTTTGATCTGTTTGCGTGGCACCGTGGTGCGCTGACAGGTCCAACTCTGCTTACAGGTGGTCCAAACCTCCTTCAAAGTGCCTTTGCTAACTTGAAATATCTTGAAATACTCGCACTTTATTTTCCGAAGTTTGAGAGGTCTGATGTGAACATCCAAACCAATCCAACATGTCTTGCATCAAGAACTGCTCGTTTGGTATCCTGCAAATCTCGAGTCGCAAACAGGTTTTCGTCTGCACCTGATCAGTCTCTGAAGTAGTCTAAAATGCAGAAACTAGACGCGAAGAGCACTAGACCGAAATGTCACTGTATTGGTAGAGAATGATGGACTGAGAAGAGAAGTTGTCGAAGTTTGCGAGCAATTCTTGATTGAAGTCAAATTCGCGGATCTCAGGTCCCAGTCCTTTCAAGACACCTGGAAGCTCCACCGCTCCACCAAGTACGCCAGGCAGAGACACAGTTTGGCTTTCTTGAACAACACGGGCATGTCATGTATGTCATGTATGTCATGTCCTGAAATGGATTTGAAGTGGGAAATGCACCATTGCTCCCACCATTGCGTGTGTTTCAGGGGTTTCTTCCATGGCCTAGCAGTATCCCTGCGAGAATCGCTACAGGCCTTGGAGTTACACCGAGCACCACTTTTCCTGCCGGTAGCTTCTACAATGTCCCCTGGCCATGGCAAAGACCATGCGGCAGACATGCCCTAACGCGCCATAACGGTGGTACCGGAATGCAAATTTGTGGACTTATAATCAGGAGGCATAGGAGGTAAAGAGGGATGAGGCTGGGATAGTGCCGAGCTTTGACAATGCCAAGTGACCTGTTGGAATGTACTCAAAGTACTCTGAGGGCTCGAGCATCGGGGAACGAAATGTTGGATCCTGATGGAGTAAGGCTGGTCTTGGACCCCATGATGGCAGTTTCTTGTGCGCAGCTCAAGTGTTGCAGCAGTTGAGGGTTGAAACAACACAGTTTCTGATCCGCGGTGGATGAGATCTTTCCTTCTACCTCCAAGATGCTGAGATGAACTCAGCACCTTAACTCCGGAGCTAAGGGGTGTCGGTGGCAGCTTTTTGATGACCAACGGGGTGTGCTGCCTTGGAAACCAGCGTACCATCAAACTTGCAGTGCCAAAGGTTAGTTAGATACTCTCGACATGGTTTGGAGGGTCAACTCAATACTGGGCATTTGCCAAACTGTCGAGTATCTGTCGAGTAATCATGGGAATCAGTCAGATATGTCAAATGTGACAGCAAAGTTTGCGGCTGCTGAGATGCAAACCTCCTGGGGAAACCTGCCACGGACGGGAAGCAACGTCTGCTTCTCATCAATGCAGATGCTGAAGGGCTTTCTCAAACATCCGCTGCACGGCTGTACAGCCCAGGTCCAAGTGGGGATGCCCTTTTCGCCATTGGTTGGTGGGACGCCAAGAGGGGCACTGTTTAAGGAGAAATGTAAGCTTTCAAGACAGCTTGGTCATGGGGTCATATGGACACTGCATTGCATTCCTGTTGATTCCGCCCTTTTTTTTCTTCTGCAGTTGTAACATGAAACCCTTCAAATTAGTCTGTAACCAATCAATTTCTTGCCAGCAAAATCGGGAGCTTGTGAGGGTCGAATGTCGCCACCCAGCAATCCTGTATCATCCCTGTTTTCCGAGGTTGAGACCACTGGCTGATGGGCTGATGGGCTGATGGGCTGATGGGCTGATGGGCTAGGTGAGTCAGCGCTAAGGGGTTTATCCCCAGACTGGAACACAAAGACCACGTCAGAGAAACCATCTTGTAAGGGCAGATCTGTGGTTGGCATGTTTTCAAAAGTCATATTCTCGGGACCCTTGTGCTGAACTTTTTGCTGCGCAAGATAAGCTTATCTTTGACATGAAGAAAACATGTGCTTGATGATTTAACTTGATGATGTGGTGTTCCTGTTCCGCAGCTTCCCATTTGAGAGGCTGAAATCAATTGGATGCACTGGAAACATCCCAATGATTTGGGGTGTGGTTTTGGGTTGGAGTGTCATCAAGCAGGGCAACATAAACACTGGATGCATGTAGCGTCGCCTGGTGGGGATCGATTGATGCATAAAGACGCGGAATTCGAGAGGATCTGATAGATGGCTTAGGTAGTAGTCTGATTGTAGTCTGCAAGCTGCACAGCATCGCGGTTGGGACCAAGAGACGTTCTGCCAGATGCTGGGAAGCCTTTTGAGTTTTGCCCTGTTGGAACTGCCATTGAAGGATGGAGCCGGAATGGTTTAGTTTTGTCTTACCCTTGTTCCGTGTGATTGCCTTTGAACTGCATCAATATCACATCTCACTGTCTAGTAATGTGTCTGACTGTAGAGAATCCTGCTCTCAAACCTTTTCGAAACCTGCGGCGACATTTGTTCAAGGTTGATTCATGTTAAGCCTAAGTTCCATCTCTTTAAGACTTTCTCATGAAAATGGTTACTTAAGCTTGCAGACAGGCTGCGGCTCAGAAGTCACTCGCGAACGCTCGTAGTGACCAAAAACAACCTGAAAGATTCTGCCCACCAAACTGGATGTGGAGCCGTCAGAAAGCTTTGCTCAAGACTTCATTCGTTGTGTTGGCAGTGCATGAACAGTGCAGGAACAAGCTGGTATTGACCGATCATTTTCATTTATTTTGACTGGCTCTGTTTCATTTCTGGCTGTTGAGGATTTCCTGCATCACTGTGTCATTTCCATTTCAATAGGTGAGAGGTATGGCCGGTATGGCACGTCTGTTCTTTTATCGCTAGCAGAGTTGCAACTCAAGTCATGACCTCAAAGCCTCTGGAACAATCAGAAACCTGCCCTTATGGTTTATAAAATTTATAAATCTACAGATGTCTTATACCTCCCTTTTCAGGGCCAAAACACAAATCCTTACAGCTGCAGCCTTACCACAACCATTCATCACAACATTATTTCATCAAGTCATGACCGCGATTTCTGGCTCTGTAGACTGGACGGGCCCCTATAAAGGGGGACATAGTTTCTAAATCGATGGCAACTGCCATCATGCTTCTTCCTCGGCAAATCTTGGTTCATATTCTGATAATCCTGTGAAATCTGTGAATGTTGCGGCAGCTTAATGGGAGTAGCTTGCGACAGCTTCCCAGATCATTTTTTGAATCTGCCTGGTGCCAAGGACGGTGGCACCGCCACCAGCGTGTAAGGATGGTCTGTGCACAGGTGGCATTTGCTGTAGAGTAGAGTTTGGTGGCAGGTCGATGTCGGTGTCAAAGAATACTGAGCGAATTTCAGGCTGTCTGCCGCCTTCAAAAGATGTCTTTGCTCGGCAGGCGCCACCGGAAGGGTCGTGCTGAACGTGTGCCCGGAAGGCCATCTGCTGATCAACAAGGCAGGGCGTGGAATCTGGCGGTCCGATCGTGCAGCGAAGTTGTCAACATTGTTGGGCATATCGGCGTATCGGCATATCGCATGCAAACGAATAGAACTTGGGGGTGCTGGGCTCTATCGTGTTTGGTATTGGAACACCGGATTGACCTGATCGCTTAAAAATAAAGCAAACATATACAAACAAAAACATATGGTATGATATATATATATATATATATACACAGCCAGTATATATAATTACACAACGTACGTATATATGTATCATCTGTACAGATACATCTTATATTATATATTATAGTATTACACATGTGATGAACACTAAATCCATTTGCTGCGGTGCCACTTGGAGCGCTTTCGAAGGTGGTCACTGGTGGCCTCTTTGGCCTGAATCTGAAGCGCTGCGTGCGCTGCAACGAGCAGCTCAAGACGGTGGGATTGGTTTGGGACTGGTTTCAAATTTCTTTTGGACACTTTTGGCTTGAACTTCAGATACATTTGTGAACTTCTCGCCTCGCTTTTTGCATCTTCTTTGACACAAAACTCGCCTCGCTCAGCGGTCAGGGATTGGTTCGCCACAGCTGCAAGCTTTGTGGTTTTCACCTCTGTGAATCGCATCTTGGCGCAACTCAGCCGTTGTCGAACCGTTGTCGAAGAAAAAAAACAGTGACCATCAGTGACCTCAAAACTGGCTGTGCGCTCAGAACGCTCAGAACTGTGATTTGCCTCGGAATTTGGCTGGCTTTGTCCTCGATATGATGTCTGGAAGTTTTTTTTAGCAAATTGAAACACGTAGACGTAGACTGATTTGACAATTTTTGACGTGTTTCTAAAGTTCCTATCCTCAGCAGCAGGTGCTGGACGTTGTGGATGGCTCGTGAAGCCCCCAAGACCTTACTAAGCGGGTCTGTGTCGGCCGCAGCATCCACCTGGTCGACCCCTACGCGGTCAACGCCAACTACACGTTCCACCCCGACCACACGTTCCTCTCCAGCAAGGTGCTGGTGGTGGATCGTGTATGGGGTGAGTTAGTCAGATTGAATTTTATAGAATTTTATACTGTAAATTGGGGTAAGATGGCACCAAACTATACCAAGCGGAATTTGTAGTGCGTGGCCTGAAGGATAGTGGACATACTTTCCAGCGATTTGGTGGAGATATCATGTACAGTACAGAGTACAGTATGTTATCCCTCCTAAAGTCATGAAGAGTAAACCGCCCAAGCAGCCTAGACTCATTGTGTTTTGGCCAGGGCGAGCAGCAGCACTAGTGTTGCTGGGAAGGTGCCTGCGTGCAGGGGTGCTCAGTGCTCAGGACTAGGGGTGAGGAGGGTGAGGAGGCTGAGGAGGGATAGGATCGAGCCTGCTGAACAATTGGCACATAATTCTCCGTCTAAAATCAAGTTGTCTGCGCAAGAAATATGTGCTTCCTTTAGTCATTTAATCTTCCTTTGAGATTTGAGGCAAATATGGTGCATCTTGCTACCAGAAGAGCTCCTGGCATCTACAGCAATTTGCACACCCAGGGGAGACTTGGATACGGATTTGGGAGCGACGCGATTCAGATGGGTTAGCAGGTTGGCATCCGGTTTGAGGTCTATGTGCCAAGAGCAAGCACGAACAAGCACGAACGAGCACGAACAAGCACACTAGATTCTGTTGGATTCTGGATGAAATGTCTCGTTTTGACGCTTCTTGTTCATGATCCTCCTGAGGACCACAACTATCGCCATGGCCTCGTATCCTTTAGCTCCTTAGCTGCAAAGACTAATCAGAACCTTGAGCTGTCTTGCTGTCATTCATCCTCCATGTGCTTCTCGACTACTTGAGCTCTCTGTGCCCTTGTTCAAAATGTTCAAAGAGCGTCTATCAGCGTTGCAAATTATGGGCAAGATAAGTTGAAGGATAGCAGTTTTTGTGTTTGTGAAAGCTCACTGAACTGGCACACTCTGGCAGGGATGTTTGCCATTGCCATTTGAGTGGCAAGAAGAAACTATGGAACCCCGTCTATAAGCCACATCCAAAAGCGGTCGAAGCATTTGCAATTCCCCAGGTGCTGGACAGTTCCCAGAATTTCAGAACCTTTGGCAGTTCCTGGGATGCAGCTGAATGTGGACTTTGATCAATGGTTGAGTTCCGGGAGTTTAGTAGGCACAGTGTGACACCAGGGCACTTATTAATTATTAATGAATGTGTTCAAAAGATAGTTGGAGTTTGGGTGCCCTTGATGTCACATTGGTGAGGCTCTTCCAGTTCTATGACAGAGCTGAGTCTGGACATTTAGACAAAGAGGTGCTGCGTCGGTGTCTTTTGATCATCCCAGCAACTGAGTTGTGAGGAATGACGTGGAATCACCAGCCATTTCTTCCCATGCCCTTCCCACGTGCACGGGAAGGAGTTCATCCAATCCCTGCAGAGTTGTCAGCGTTTGGGGGGTTGCTCGGAGCTTAAAGAGGAGGAACGGTGCCTGGGGCGGAATGGGCTTTCTTTCCATGCCATAAGCCATCAATTTTGTGTGAATCTACCATCCGAAAAATGACAGTGAATTGGGGATGTACCATGAGTAAGACCATGTAAGTACTCATCAATGAATGATGATAAATGGCGATTTAAAATCACTGGGGACATGAACGACTCCTTTTTAACCGGTATGCTCCGTAATACCCCAAATCCAAACGCTAAAATTGGGTAGGGTTGATTATCGGGTTGGTACCACATCAGATTCTGTGAGTTTATAGGAAAACACAGATTTTCACACAAGGCCCAGGGTTTCAGCACATTTTGCAAGGAAATGAAAAGCTGTGCCCGATAGTTTCATAGCCCATAGCCTTACCCGTCGGCTGAAACATCATGGCAGGAAGCCTGGGCACAGGCTGGAGGCCCGTGCACGGGCTTCCTGAACTTCAGCCAGTTTGCCCATTTTGCAGAGGCACGGCAAAAGCTGGCGGTCAGGATTTTTTTTGACACCAATCTCCGTACGGCAATGTTTCTTGTGGAAATATGTAGGACCACCGGATTTGATGATATTTTTCTACACGCCTCCAGTGAAAGTCTGACATTTTGTGCTGGTAGGCCCTGGGCCTGACGCTGCCGGTGGGCTTGGAGCTGTCTGGAGTTCCGCGCCCCTGCAGGCTGGTTTTGGTGGATTTGGATGCTCGACCCTGGGACTGCTCATTGAATGAAACGCTCAGGCTGTAGAAAACATCCACGTGTAGGCTTCCCCACATGAAGCTGATCATACTCTAAGTTTTTAATTGTTTCTTTGCTTGGAACTTGTGGAGAGCAAGTAATGTGATGCCATTTTGGCTCAAGTCCTCCCCTAGTGACTAAGTTCTCGAAAAAGTGCCGCCAGCTTGCTGCAGTTGCTTGTGTTTGGTTTCTGACATTTTCAATTCTATTCGGGAACACTTAGTTAGTTTACAATTTCAAGAGCAAGTCAGCGATCAAGCCATGGATTTAAGCTGTAGATTTTGACAGGGTTGCGACAACAAGCTATCACGTGAGCAAGTGGTAGTTGATGCGCAGAGTCTTGGTCCTTTGTCTCCACTTGCTGTGGCACCCAGTACCGCAGGTTCCGGATCCGCTTGAAAAACAACGGAGAGGACGGCGAAGAGGAGCCATTGGAACCACAATCGGTGCACCTTGCGGTTAGCTGAAAGCAGTTGCGCAGAGAGGATTGACCAGAACATGTATATAACCACTCTTCAAACTTGCAGTTCATGCTGCCAAACTCGCTGTTCGTTCCAGTCATAGTTCATACCTGCTTGCTTGGCACAAGGAACTGTTCCACTGCAAACACAAGCGGCTAATGTCTTGGGGTTTCGAAAGATCTTGCCGAAAGAAGACACGATGCAAACAAAAGCTTGAGTTGCTCCCAACGGCACAAAGGAGTTTTCCTGCAGTTGCACATGCTTTGATCCGGACGAAAGAGGACAAGGCAATGTACACATTGGATTCTTGACAGCAAACAATTCTTATCTCCTGTGCCGAGACCCTTGGACCTGTCGTATACTCACACACGTTTTCACAATCGTCCCAGAATGAAGGGTCACCGTTTGTTCTTGACTCTTGATGCTTGCAGATCTGACCTTTTCTCCATGAAGTTATGAGGGCCAGAGCTTGTGCCGTGTTGCTCAATCTCATTCTTACCTTTGTCGTCTGGGAGGCGTGCTATGCAAATGCCAAAGTCTCAGATTGTGTATGCTTTGCATTGGAACACCAAATGCAAGGGAATGGATCGGGGTTGGAGATACGTTCACGAGGCTTGAGGTTTCAACAAAGTTTTTTTTGCAGCAAGACATTGTCCTTGCTGGGCATCAACAAATCAAGCAGCATGAAGAATATCCCGACCAGTTCGATTCAATGATTGTGCCTTGTCACTTTGGGCCAACCGAAGGTGGGCACAAGCTCAGCATGCATAGGTCCAACTACGCGGAGGACAAATATGCAAGGTCCAACTATGTAGTCTTTGGGGAGCAACGGCATTTGTCCAGGAAATGCAAAACTGCAAATGCTCTCATTCGTTGAATTTCAATGTATTTCCGGTAAATGGATGTAAATGGCACTGTTTCCTAGATTCTGTCAGATGTTGTGAGTCTTATAGGCACGTTCTCCACCCTTTCCTCTGCAGGGATTGTTACGGCTTGTCCTTGCTCCCAGGACACCTCTGTAGCCAACATCGATTCGCACCTGCGAGATGGTTGGGTCCCAGATCAGGAAGGCCTTGTGGCCGTGACCGACCAGGACGCTTTGCCCAGTTTTGACCTGACCTGCCTCAAGCGGTGTGTCATATTTGTCTAAATATGCCATGATAATCCATGATATATATATATATATATGTATATGTATATATTTTGATATATATATACAATAATATCAACATATATATATATACACATGTATTGGTATATATATATATATATATTGATATGTATATATATATATATTGATATGTATATATATATTGTTATGTATATATATATACGTATTGATATGTACATATACATATATATATATGTATTGATATATATGTGTATGGATACATATGTATTGATATGTAGATACATATTATATATATATATATGTATTGATATATATATATATATATGTTGATATATATATATGTATATATATGTATATATATATATATATAATTGATATTTATATATGATACCCAACATTACTTAACAGGATTTTTTTGGGCTCCGTTGGATGGTAGAGCAGCATGGTGACTTCTTTCACTCGGATGACAGGAGCTGCTTGCAAGGCTCCAGGCGGTCTTGAATGGCAGCCACAAGACCCATGACAACTGGTGGCCGCCTCATCCGCTCCTTTCAGTTTGACGCGCAGAAGATGTACATATCCTTTAAGAGATTGACGCATTGGATAAGGACGCGAGACAGAGGCTGCAGGTGCATTTACTGGAGTGGGTCAGAATAGTGCTACCGCGAGAAAGATTCCTTTGGGTGGGCAATTGATGGCAATTGGCCTTTGTGAAAAACAATTCTATTGGTGAAGCAAAAGACGACAGAATTCACTAGATGGCCAGATGGCTGACCATCCACAACAACATAGCGCTGCAGGCTGCATGGTGTGAATGGATGCTCCTGGGCCTGTGCGGCCAAGAATCGTTGTCCAGTGCGGGTGCCAAGAGATGAGGCTTCCCGCGAGGTAGCCTCCCATAGGGTTGGATCACAGGCCCAAGACTCACCAGCCACTAGAGTCGAGTGCAACGTACTGTAATATACAGTAATGGACATACGTTCGCCAAGGTTTCATTGGGGGTTTAGTTACGTTTTGATTTGTTCAGGAGTTATTTCAGATTTGTCTAGGGTTTTCTTGGAATTGGTTTAGATTTTCTTTAGGGTTTGTTTAGTTAATTTTCGCGCTATTTAGGATTGTTTTATTAGGGTTTGCTCACGGTTGTCTTAGGGCCTATTTAGGGTTATTTATGGTTGATTCGGGTTGGTTTAGGGTTTGTTTGGGATTTATTTAGGGTTATTCAGGGTTAGGTTAGTTTGGGGTTCTTGCAAAGTCTTGCGGTTTGTGGAGGTTTCAGTTAACGGCTCAAAACACTGCAAATTACAGAGGATATCTTTAAGATACGCTTCAAAAGGTAATTTTGGCACCGTCTTGGGTAAGCGCAAAAATGCAATGAGACGCAGGTAAGAACAATATTTTGCATGCTCGCAGTGTTCGAAAAACACGCACGGAAACAACTCAGCAAATTGCAGTTCCGCATGGAATTCTGTACATTTCGGGTAAACGTCAGTCCCCTAGCGACGTAATTGTAGGCACATGCCACATGCAAGCATAAAGGATATAGGATTATATAGGCATATATATATATATACACATATATAGAGGTATGCATAGGTACGCTTTGAGTCTTTGAGTACACAATCTGCATACAATGAGTGGTAAATCATGTGCGAGGTATGCTATAGGCAGCGCAGCACCTAGACAGGTTTTGGGTAGAAATATACAGCTAGACAGGGTGCAATGACGCGGTTGTGGCTCTCAAATGCTTCAAATAACCGACAAAGAGAGGCTGTTGCCAGTCTTTATGGCTGGTTATTGGCAAGGGAGAAGACGGCTAATTATTGCATTTTGATTGTTGCCGCTCTTCGCAGCCGAAGCATTGCGCCGGCAATGTTCTCAAGCTACGATATCCCCACCGTTCATCGCTCATTGTCATGTGAGCTTCGTCATGGCATGCCGGAAGCTTGAGGGAGTTCGATGAGTTCCTGCAGATGATGACAGAGCTCAACTGTTGTTGAGATGCATTCCCCACATCCCCCATGTATAGCTCACTATAAAGTGGACATCCTTTGCGCTTATAAAGTGGGTTTCCGGTCGCCACTTTATATACCGACAATGGGGGATAAAGCCGTGTTTTGCGCGAGAAACATGC
>Ga0126342_10015681_pt1 | contig 13258 bp, 14 predicted proteins | sample Cyp1metagenome_FD_92528 | JGI IMG/M metagenome (GOLD analysis project Ga0126342, IMG submission 92528) | Coral microbial communities from Lord Howe Island, Old Settlement Bay, Australia - Cyphastrea 1 metagenome | ecosystem: Host-associated > Invertebrates > Cnidaria > Coral ...
GAAGCTTCCGAAACACACCCATTTCGCCCGAAACGCGTGTTGATTGCCAAAAACTGCGGTAAAATGCACGTTGTGGCTGGAGCTCGGCCGACGGTCTGCGGAGATCGTGCGTGTTCATCTTCAGAACTGAAGTAGTAAAAGCTTGTGTGGGCGACCCTCCTGCACGAAATGCGTGTGCATCGCCAGAAGCAGCGGTAAAATGTTTGTCCCGTGCAACCTTCTCGCGCAAAATGGGCAGTGTAAAGACTGCTCTCTGTGTAAAGGCTACTCTGTGTAAAGGTCTCTGTGTGTAAAATGGTTTCTGTGTAAAGGCTGCTCTGTGCAAACTCTACTGTGTCTAAAAGAGTCTCTGTGCAGCTGCTTCTGTTTGAGAGGGTCTCTGTGTAAAAGCCTTCATGTGTAAAGGGGTCTCTGTGTAAAAGCTTCTGTGTGCACCTGGGTCTTTGTGCAAAAAAGTTTTTGCATGCAGAAAAGAATCTGGTGTAAAAGGGTGTCTCTGTCAAAGGGTCTCTGTGTAGGAGCTGCTCTGATTAGTAAGCGCATCTGAATGATCTCTGTATACAGAAGCGTCTCCGTATGTCACTGTGTGTGTCTCTGTTTAAAGGGGTCTCATGTAAAAGCTTGTGCATGTGTGTTAAACCAGCTCTGTGTGGAAGAGTCTCCTGTAGAAGCTACTCCGTATAAATGCCTCTGCGTGTAAAAGAGTCTCTGTGTAAAAGCCTCTGCGAGTGTAAAAGGTTCTTTGTGTAAGAGCCCCTCTGTATGCAAAAAGGGTCTCTCTGTCAAGACGGTCTCTGTGCAAACGGGCCTCTGTGTAAAAGGGTTTCTGTGGAAAGCAGTCGCTGTGTAAAAGCCTCTGTGTCTATGTTCTGTGTGAAAGGCTGTTTGTGCAAAAGGTCTGTGTGTAAGAGCTGCTCTGTGTTTGAACGCCTGTGTGTGTGAAGCCGCCTGTGCGTGAAAACTACTCTGTGTAAAAGGGTCTCTGCATAGAAGGGCCTCTGTGTAAGAGCTGCTCAGTGTGTAAGCGCGTCTGTGCGTAAAAGGGTTTCCGTGTAAAAAGGTCTCTGTGTGAAAGGCTCTATGCGTAAAAGGGTGTTTGTGTAAAAGGGTCTCTGTGAAAACGGGTCTCTGTGTAAAAACTTCTCCGTGTGCAAGGGTCTCTGCGTTAAAGGTGTTTGTTTAAAGGGTCTCTGTGAAGATGGGTCTCTGTGTAAAAGGGGCTCTGCGTAAAAGGTGTTTGTTTAAAAGCTCTGTGTTTGTGTAAAAGGGGTCTCTCTGTAAAAGCTGCTCCGTGGAAAAGCCTCTTTCTATAGAAGGGTGTCTGCGGAGAAGCCCCTTTCTGTGTAAAATCTGCTGATAGCTGTATTGTGTAAAGGAGCCTCTGTACAGATCGCAATCCTTCTGCTGCTTTTCTTTCGGGCCATACTGTCGTCTAGTTTGCTTGGTTAGCCTTCTACCCGTGAACAGCCAAAAAGTTTCACTCAAAAATGCCCATGCCCCGACCGTGGGTCGTGGGTGGCCCAATCCAAGGGGCAAAACCCGTCGCAAACCAACTTTTTGGGACTTTGCCCCTCCAAAATTTGAGGCCAATTTCGTCCTGTCTTGAAGAGGCAAGTTTTTCAATTTTTCAGAGACGCCTGCCATCAGCGGAAATTAAATACTTATGGCTACATACTCGCTTGCTCTGTTCTTCACTTGATTTCACTTGTCTGCTTGCTGGCTGGCCCGCTGGCTCTTGAATACTATTGAATACTTGTAAATATATATATATATATATATACACATTAGGATGTTCCTCTAACACGTTTTCTTTATCCAAAATTATTACGTTAAATGTGGTAAATTATTACGTTATTATTACGTTAAATATGTGTGAAATATTACGTTATCATTACGTTAAATCTGGGTATATTATTACGTTATTACTACATATTTTGACGCTAAATAGGGGTAACTGTTACGTTATTGTTACGTTAAATGTGTGAAATATTACGTTACTATTACGTTAAATGGGGGTAATATTATGGTAAAATGTTGGGGCTCCCAAAACTGCCAAAATTTGAGTCCAAAATTCACCCAAATTTGGGCCAAAATTATTACGTTAACCCCCCCCAGTTAACGTAATAATTTTGTTTTTTTTAACGTAATAATTTCCATATTTACAGTAGGCGACTGACAGTTAGAATTTAATTTTAACGGATTCATGGGTATGAATTGACGTTTTACAAAACGCATTCATACCCGAAAAACTGCAGTTAGAATATCAAAAACCAAGTTGCAGTTAGAACGTCAGTTAGAATATAAATAAATGAGTATAATATAAATAATATATGTATAAGTATATAATATATGTGTGCATAAATGTCAATCCCTTACTGAATTTGAAACTCAACACCACAAGGTTCCGCTGATTTCAATAGTTTACAGTATCTTCAATGGATAGTTATGGGAACAATGATGCCCAAAGAACTTAATGTAGGCATGGATACTATATGATACTATATACAGTATAGAGTATATGTATAAACTATTGAACACAGTAAATTGCCATACTTGCAAATTGTACTGGAGATTTTTTTTTTGGACGCAAACACCACTTCAATACAAGTTTGTTCAATACACCCGGTGTGCATCAGGGTTGGGAGAAACCTATGCAGTTAGAATATGCGAATTATATACAGTTACAAACAATATTTCCACAAAGTTTCACGGATATCGTTGGTTTAGCTTCAATTGATAGTTATGGGAACAATGTTGTCCAAAGAACATCAACACTTGATTCATGTTTTTTTGGGGTGATGGGTAACCCATCCTTCATCACACATTTGTTTACAGCAATACAACCGGTTTACATCAGGTTTGGGAAAATCGATGCAGTTAGAATATGGGAATAATCCCACAAGGTTCCTCGGATGTTGTTTGGTTATCTTCAGTGGATAGTTATGGGAACAATGTTGCCCAAAGAACATCAACAACTGGCTCATATTTTTTGGGGTGATGGGTAACCTATCCTTCAGCACAAAACTGTTTATAGCAATGCAACCGGTTTACATCAGGTTTGGGGAAATCGATGCAGTTAGAATATGGGATTTTCTAAAACCTCACAGGGTTCCACAACCAAACTGTATACAGCATCTTGGTTTAAAACAATTGTGACCAAAACATCTCGCCAGTATACAGTGAGAATGCACCTTCTGGTGCAATCCATCCATTGGTCTCCGACATGTCCGGTGGAAAAAGATGTGCGGCAACCGCTGGGCAGCTCAAGCGAATGACTGCGCAACCAAGTTGGTCACTACATTGCAGTACGTACTGTAAAAAATATATCACCAGTGCTGCAATCAGAAGATTTGGAGAAATGAGGTATGAGACCTAGCGACAAAGTACTATTCTCTTTTGTGGGGATGAAATCTATCGTGTTTTGGCAACGTGGCACATTTGGTTTTGAATTTGAACTGTAGGGTGTGTGGTCATTGCGCTCACGGTCATCTCAAGATGGCGGATATATGGTCACCGCCAGTCGATGCTTCAGCGGCGAGTGACCATTATGAGTTGCTGGGCGTTTCTCCTGCAAGTGGGGCAGAGGTGACGCCCGTGCAGCGTGTGCTTCAGTTGGCAGCAGTTAGCTCTGACTCGATAAAGGATTGCTACAAGCAGACCTTGAGGCATTTTTCTGGCAACCCATTCAGCCTCTCAAAGCTCAGCCAAGCTTTTTCAGTTCTATCAAACGATCAAAGTAGAAGACTGTATGACTTGGGACTGATGCAAAAGGCAGCAGAAGCAGCCACCCGTACTGTACTATATTTTGCAAGCTTTAATCTTTTTTGATGGTGCGGCAAAACTATAGCATAGATGGTTGAACTAAATGCAGTTTTGTTATGTAACAACATCAACAGCCAGGACATATACAAGTAGAAACCACCAAAGAAACAATGGTTGGTATCAGTGCTAGATCTGCACTACTGTACAGTGTGCACTTATGTTCAGTTTGCATTTCAGCTTGTAATTTGCGGAACAATATAGTATTTTGTCTACAATAAAGTAGGCGCTTACAGTAAATGAGGAGGACGCTACAACACACTAGCTGCAGTTAGAATTTTGATACAGTAAACCAAAGCAACAACAGCCAAGGTTTCCTTTACAGCACAAGAACAAGCTCGCATCCGGAAAGCAGATCAAGGCCAAAAGAAAGAACCGCAACCTCCATAGCCGCCTCCGGAAGATTCACCAGGATCTGATGCAGAAAGCGGTAAAGAGGAGGCACATGACGCAGTGACAGACACTACTGAGCCATCAACGAAAGACATCACCAAGCAGAAGCATTGCTACAAAGTTGTGCTGCGAGAAAATTATCGGAAATTCTCTATCAAAACGTATGGTACTGAGCCACTAGCATTGTTTGCTTGTGAGGAATTTCGCAAAGTAGCTCGTAGCATGATGCAAGAGTTTGACACCTTCAAGAAAAAACCAAAGGAACGCAAAGATCTTTTGGAAATGGCTGGTTGTGATGAGAAATTCTTACAACCAAAAACGTCCATTCAAAGCCAACATGATGCTTTAGTGCGCCGTTTGTGCAACGGTTGTGTGTCTCATGTTGAATGCTTGGTGCTCGACAAACTCATGCACAAGCTTGGGTCTGGGATGGATATGTCGCAACTGTCCATGAAAGCTACGGAGAAAGGCTTTTTGGCTACATACAAGGGGGAGAAGACTACATTGCAGCAATTGTTTCCTTAATTGCAAAAGGGGTTTGCATGGCTGAAGGAATTGATTGTTGCAGAGAAGGTCAGGGGTTGTGTTTGCAATGCAGTTAGAATATGTATTTTACTGTAATCCGGATGCCGTTACAGTACCCCATTGTACAAAGTTTCAAGTGATACTGTTCATATCAGGACAATGCTTACTGTACTGTCTCTGTTCTCTGTGTTTTATGTCAACGTTGCAGTACAGAATTGTATTTTATGCAGTGCAGTACAGTAGTATGGTTCACACCCCTTGCAGGGTGGCAAAGTGGACAAATATGTTCGCTCGCTTGCACTAAGCAGCCGGGAAACAATTCAAACAGAGCACGCTATGGAAGCCTTGGCTACCATGAAAGGTCCTGAGCTGAATGAAATTGACGGCACGGAAAATGCATCGTCCCTTCTCGATTCTGCCGAAGACGTTACTGCCAATTTTTTAGCACCAGTGGAGGATGAGAAGTACAAGCTACCACAATGCCCAATCTATGTGTACAAAGGGATTTTAACACGTTTGTCAGGGTTCCGCAGAATCGATGACTGTTCTAATTCTCGCAGGGAATGATTCATGCGTCAGGGATGTGATCTTAGCACCTTCAATAGAGTCTGCACTCAACACAAAAGATGTGTTGGACCGATGGAATGAGTTTGAGTATGGAGTCTTTGGATTTGTAGTGTTCGAGTCTGTGACGACACCAGAGACGTACCAGGGGGAATTGCTGAAATTGCCAAATCCAAACAAAACAGACCTACTCTTGATTGCTACCAATGAAGGTGCTAAGCCAACAGCTTGGATGTATCATCAACAAGAAAAAAGTGATGACCAAAAGAATTCTCGCTTCTCTACTGTTTCACTACAGAGTGGACGTCACCAAGCCAAAGCTGATACCTTCACTGTGGTTCATGCCAGCCACGTCGGTGTCGAATTTGAAGATCAGGCCGGACCAGCAAAAATGGTACAGTAATAACAATACTGTATACACCACAGGGCCTTAAACGACATCGCAGTTAGAATATATATGGTTGATGATCTCAATCACCAATATCAGTTCTTTCTTTGTACTGTACAATACATAGTAAATTTACTAACATGCAATGTTTTTTGATGGACAATACAGTTCTGTACAGTACAACCCACAATGATACATACTGTATTGTAAACAGTAATGGTACAATCCATATTTATGGAACATTGGCGACCTGTGAGGTTGCTTCATTGGTGAGTTCTGCCATTCGGCAGCAAATTATCACCGCATCAGAGGAGGAGAACCTAAGAATCCAACAAAAGAACTAATTTTATGAAAAAAACAGTTCCAGCTGATGGTCTCTGTTGCTACCATAGCATCTTGGCCAACACAAAGTATGCCAGCTGGAGTCAAATCTCACGACATCGGAGTGGTTATGCCAAGAACAGTCGCATTGTAAAAGAGGAAGGACAAAATGCAATGCAGTTACGTGAGCTTGCTTTATCTCTTACCCCAGCCGATGATGAGTTGTTGCAACAGCTTGCTGCTCGAGTGTCTCAACGCACGTACGTTGATGTTATGGAACTGTCCTGGCTGGGAAAAGTGCTGAATCTGGCCATTCGCTGCACCATTTCAGATGAGGCATGGCTTCGGCTAAACGACTTGATTTGAACCCAAAAAGAATACATACAGTCAAACTACAGTACAGTATTTTGTTCTTTACAGCGCGCATGGCGCACATGACTATAGTTCTCAGACTTTATGGTAAGGTGCTGTACAACACGATGCAGTTAGAGTATGCTATCTTGGGCACTTGCGATTTACGGTAACATTCCATGTCCTATGATCACTACAATCTCCATTACAGTACATACCGATACTATACTATAAACTATCTTTGCAGCACAGATACAGTATACAGTACTGCAATGTACAGTAAGGGAGTGAACAACACAGTACAGTAATTTGGCAATGTTTTGTGTACAGTACTGTATTCCAGCCGGCTCACTTCCGTTGTGAGGCCTATGCTTGGATGGAAGGTTCCACCATGAATTTACCAAAAGATGCTATCTATGGTGTGGATCTGGAACCAGATGCACATCTTTTCTTCTCGTGGGTTCTTAATGAAGAGACCAAGATCAAGTTTACACATTTTGAAGTCCTACGTCGTGTTCTTCCGGAAGGTGAACAACCTGGTCCATATGATGCATGCATGATGTTGCCAGTGAGTCCACCATTCCATTCCCTGATTCCAGAGGATTTGCTGTATGACGAACTTCTCATACATCTTTTTCAGCAGGGAAACGAGACACAACAAACAGAAAACGTAAGACAAGAGGATACAGGAGCTCCAGCACCGGAAGCACCTTCAACAGATCAGGAGCAGGCAGAGGCAAAAGCCAGCAATGAGAAGGAACGCACATCTACAGAAACACCACAGCAGGCAGAAGCAGCACCGCATGCAGCTCCATCACAGCAGCAAAGCAACAAAAAAGAAGAAGAAGCTACCACAACAAAGCCACAGCTTGGTGGAACAGCTCCAGCACGAGAAGACGGGCCACAGCAGAAGCAAGCAACCTCAGCAGATCAGGAGCAGGCAGAGGCAAAAGCCAGCAATGAGAAGGAACGCACATCTACAGAAACACCACAGCAGGCAGAAGCAGCACCGCATGCAGCTCCATCACAGCAGCAAAGCAACAAAGAAGAAGCTATCACAACAAAGCCACAGCTTGGTGGAACAGCTCCACCACCAGAAGACGGAGCACAGCAGAAGCAAGCAACCTCAGCAGATCAGGAGCAGGCAGAGGCAAAAGCCAGAAATGAGAAGGAACGCACATCTACAGAAACACCACAGCAAGCAATTCAAGAGTTTTGCACACCTCTTGTGAATCTCCCTCGGGGTTTTGTCAGTGACGAGGCAGACAAGGAGCTGGATCGGCAGACGGAAAGAAGCATCCGGTCGAAAACCAGCATACTCGTCACTGACGCAGCTTCTCCTGAGCTACTCGCATCGGGTTTGCTCTCAGGCCGCCGACCATACGCAAGCAGCGGCGGGTGCGAGACGTATTTGTCGTCCACCAAGGTCATCCAACGTGATGCACCCCACGCTAGCTGTCGGCTCTTGAAGCGCCCATTTGCCGCAAGTCCGGACCTGTCAGGAATCATGCACGAGTACATCAACGGCGCGGAGAGCTTTTGCCAGAGAGCGTTTCACTCTCCATTGCTTACAGCTTGGTGGAAGGAGCTTGTCCCGGAAAGCTCCAGTCTTGCCTGTGCAAAGCACCGATTCGCATCAATTGCTTTGCCCTTGGCCCGGGTCTCCGACAATTTGTCGTCGATGATTTCACTGTGCCACAGGATCGGCTTAGTCCGGGGATCTGCCGGTGAGTGGGCAAGCAAGATCTTAGCCCATTTTTCCGGCAAAAAGGCATTGTTATTGGCCATGGCTGCCGCAGCAGCAACTTCGTGTGACCTCACACGAAGCGTGGATGATGAAGCTATGGACATCAGCGAGTTTTGCACGCGGGTGCAGCACTTTGCTCACTCCGTCCAAGCCCTCTTTGTTTCCGAAAAAGTGCTGGAGCTGCCAACATATGCAAAGTCTATATGTGCGACTCTCTTCAGAGTAACCCTGTCAGAATCATGTACGGTGGAGTGGCGCGAGAAATTCGCATAACGGAGGCAGACAAGAGGGACGTCTTGAAGATCATGAAGGAGTGGGTGGAATCTTCCTTGACAGTTCTCGAGGCAGAGTTTCCTGCCTGGCATTTGCTGAATTGCTTTGATGTTTTTCAACTTGCATCCGGAAATAGTGCAAGCAAGAAACGCGCCACAGAATCAGACACTGCCTTGGCAAAGCTGGCCAAAGAAGTGGACGAAGCTGCTCTGAAGAGCCAGTATTTGTCGGTCTTGCTGACGGCGCAGGCACTTCAACGGAAAGGTGGTTTGGACAACCGCTCCGCATGGGCTGAAACTTTGAACCGGTTGCAAAAAACATCTGCCCTTCGGACAAAATACCCTGTGGATGCATTGAAGCAGGTTATTGCTGCTTTTGTGGCATGGACGGCAGCGAGTTCGGGATGTGAGCAGATGTTTAGTCATCTGAAACGTTCTCCGGCCGAGCTTGCGAGCTCGCGCGGGGACACAGATCGCCGCTTGGCTGTGATCATTGGCAGCGATCCACAGTTTGACAACGAGATCGTCGAACGGGCGCAAAAACTTTACGGCAAACTGCTTCGCTCAGGGCGGGCGCGGACAGCAAAGCGGCAACCTCGGATTAATTGTCGTCGGGAAGGAGCTGAGAAACCAGAGTCCAAGAGGTCCTGGATCCGTGCCAGAAAGAAGGCCGTGGATGCTGCGGCAGAGGAACACGCTCAATTATGCACACCGGAAAGTCGTCCTGCAGTGGAACTTCCGGAGAGCTTGGCCAAAGAGGTCGCGAAGCAAAAAGCTCAGGAGAAGAAAAGAAAAGCAGAAGCTTTCCTGGAAGGTTCTTTGCTAGCCAAAGAAGTGACAGCCGATGTGCGATTGGAGGCCGAGAAAAGATTAAAAATAGAAGAAAGCAATGACAGGAACATGCACAAACAGTACGTAACAATTACAGCTGCAGCTCAGTTGGCAGCGAAGCCTCAAAGCAGGCAGTGGGCATTGAAAGACTTGCCCAGCTCAGTCTTTCTGTTGGAACCGTTTGCAGACCGGATCTTTTGGAAAGACGGCTGCAAGCCTCTGGTGTTGACACTTTCGCTCAAGATGTCAAAGCCGCCAAGCTCTTGATTGGGCCCGAGAGTGTTGAGGCAGTGAGTCGCACTCATCGGCTGCTTGCTTCTGTGTTTGGGTGCACGCTGCTCTCTGCATCTGTTCTGCGTGGCACAGGAGGATACAAGATAGCTTTCCAAGCAGGTGTGGAAGAAAAGGCGCGGGTATTTTGCACCAACTCTTTCAAAACTGAAGCGCCCGCCTTGACCTTGGTTGTCCGAGAGGCTTGCAGCCGCGGGCAAGGGTGGACTGCGACCAGCTTCGAAGAAGCTCGCAAGAAAGATGGTTGGAAATGGGGTTTAGTCTTGCGCGGCAAGACAGAAGAAATTGCACCGGCGCCCGGTCGCTGCAAAAAAAATCAGACTCTTAGTGGGGATGATCTCGTCACGTGGGCAACACGTGAGTTTATGCTTGCAGGCAAAAGTGCCTGGATTGCCAAAAAAAATAAGCTTGGCAGCGAACCTATAGGGGAAGAAACAAATCGTTTGGTCAGCTGTTATCTCGAGGGTTGCCGTTTGTTTTACATCATGACACAGTGACCTTCATGACATGGAATGCGTGTACTAAAATTTTGGCTCAAAAAAGCTGTCAAGAACCATGGCCAAAGCGCCCGTGAAAAAAACAATAGCCAAGAAACGACCAATTGTGCCTGCTGAGCCTCCACCAATTGTCGCTGAGATTACAGAGCTTGCTGGAAACTGGAGAAAACGGCTTGGTATTTGGAAAAAGCCGTCCAAGCGAGCACCTGTGGCAGTGGGTTCTGACTGCTCTGGATATGGGTCGGACCTCTTAGCCTTGAGACTGCTCGGTTTGCAGCAGAGGATGAAGCTGCTGATGGTTTGCGAGGCTAGCCCAGCCAAGATGTCGTTGCACGCAGCGATGTCTGAAGTCTGTAGCTTTGACACTTCTCATTGCAGATTTTTTGACGATATTTTTGAATCAAACAACATGACTGCACCGCGCCTGGACTTTTACAGCGCGGGTTATCCATGTCCAAGCTTTTCTCGCATGGGTGCCAGACGGGGAACAAACGACAGACGAGGCCTCGTCACCTTGCAGGGGTTGCATTACATTGCAACCGCGCGACCACGAGCGCTGGTCTTAGAGCAAGTGTCTGCAATTACAGACAAGACACACAAGCATGTCTGGGACTTTTTGCAGAAGATTTTGCGCATGCTAGACTATGAGTTTGTATTTGAAGTCTTGAATACAAAGAATGGTGTGCCGCAGAGCCGCCCGAGACTCTACTTCATGGCAGTCTGCCGGGAGTCGGTGCAGCATGGCTTGGTGATGCCACCTGCTCGTGAAGATCCGCCGGATCTCCACACATTTTTGGATGAATCGGTGACAGGAAATGAACGGCTCATGTTGCTACACTACGAAGCCAAGATAGGCCCTCAACTCTGGACCCATGGGTTCATTGTTGACGTCGATGCGTCAGTGCGTTTTCAGCACGTTTTATACAACTGCAGCCCGTGTTTGACGAAAACGCGATTATAAGGGCCACGGCTATTACATCCCCAAATTGGCTCGGAGGCTCCGGCCGGAGGAAATGGCTCGCCTGCAGGGCTTTCCGTCTGCAGTAGCAGACAAGCTGATGAAGGTACATGATGTACCGCATCGAGCCTTTGAAGAGGGCCTGGGCGATGGCATGTCCGTCAATGTCCTGCAAACAGTTGTACGTCGATGCTTGGACGCGGCGGGACTTACGGCCCTTGGATAAGGAAGAGATTGGTGGCTGAGATGTCCACGAGAGCAGTGCCATCAGCTCGCAGATAAGCTTTACAGTCCGGCAGAATGACGCTTGGACACTGTGTGGGAAAAGAAGCTGCTGACTATTAAGATATTCTGAAAAGTTTCTACAGCCTTAAACGTTGCAACCGTTAAACGTCGGAACCCTTACCTGGGTCTGCCCCAGTCCGACTAGTGATTGACCCTGGGTAAGGACAGAGTGAATATCGCAGTAGCCTTACCCGAGGCTGCCCCAGTCCAACCTTGGGTAGGGCGGGTAGGGATAGTGTAGATTGTTGTAATGGTAGTGCCCATGTTGCGGGATCACTCTCTTTAAGACGAAACGCGCTATCCCTACCCGAGGCTGCCCTGGTGCAACCTTGGGTAAGCAGAATGTGTCTTTCACCCTCACCTTACCCGGGGCACGTCGTGATGTCCATGATTTTACGCACTCTCCTTAGCCAGGGTTCACGAAGCATCTCCAACATGGTTTGGTTGCTATCATATTTCCGGAGCGCGCTGTTCATAAGTCTCACTGTCCCAAATTGCAAATAAAAAACGCCATCATGATTTTAAAACCATTGTCAGTGAACATCATATCCACAAACCAGCCAATGCAGCTGGACTATATGTGATCTCCGCCGCAGGCATTTCCGCAGCCCTTTTGAACTTGCCCAAGGGCACCTGCGCTACGTGACCCAGGTGCATTTTTAACTTGTTAGACTGTCGTCATTTGTCACTGACTATCACCACCATCATGATCCCCTGAGCATCGAATATTGATCCTAATCAATTTATTCACTACTTTTTTCAATTGATTTTTTGTAGACTGATTTGAATTGATTTTTTCAAAAAGTCTCAGATTGAAAAACATTATTTACAGATTGATTTGTAGATTGATTTGCAGATTGATTTTTGCCCTCAAAAACCTACTAAATTTCAATTGATTTTTTTGATTTCTAAATTGATTTTTTTGGGGTTGTTCAGCTTCCCAGCCACTGCAGCCATTTCAGCGCAAGACTTTCAAAAACCTACCTGCAAATCCAGAAATCCTTGAGAAAGGGCCTTTTACAAATCCTTGTGAAAGGGGAACCTTGTGAAAGGGGAATCCTTGTGAAAGGGATGGGAACCAGAGGTGGCTCAAGACACAGATCTAAGCCATACATCGAATGTGGCCTTCTGATCAAAGTGCTGCTGAGGCATGAAGACATACTGGTGAATTTCAAAGGGTACGAGAGCTGCAGCAGGAACAGTGGAGCTGACCCAAAAGGGTTGATTCACTGTCTAGATCTGGCAAATGATTTGCTGGATCTGGAGGCATCTGCAGAAATTCATTCTGCACCCTTGAGGCAAAGCCTCCTCCACATCCTAACCCAGAAGCCCAGCCTCAACAACACTTGCCAAAGTGGTAGCCTTTGGGTTCACATGAGATCAGAGAGGCTGAATGTGTTGCTCTTTCACATTCGAAGACTAGCCAGAAGTGGGCCAACACAAGCCTGTGTGAATGCCCTTTCTGGCCAGGAGCTAGGGAGGCTCCAAAACACTTTGAAAAAGGTGGCAATTCAGGAGGCACTTGTACCATTGCAAAATGGCAAGGAAAATGAGAAGCAAGAGGATGAAGATGAGGAGGAAGAGGAGAAGGATGAAGATGAGGAGGAAAAAAAGGAAAAAAGGCCAGTCAAAAGGCTGAAAGTTAACCCCAGCGATGTCAGCTGTGATTCACAAGGGTTTCCAAATATGCTCAAAAGCCCACAGCAGAAGCAGGAAGTCATGCCCAGCAGACTCTTGAGGAAGAGGGTGGGGCAGGGAAACAAAAGGCAAGAGATTGAAAAAGATGAAGATTTGAGAGAGAGAATGGGCTTTGAAAAGCAGGAGCCTTACAAAAGGCCAGCTGCAAAAGCCAAGTCCAGCTGCCAAAGGCCACCTGCACTCAAAAAGCCAGCAAGCAGTACAAAAACCCTTGGGGAAGGGGAAAGCACTGGAACCTTTGCAAAAGGGCCCAGCAAGAAGCAAGGACAAGCCTTACAGGGTGATGGGCCATGGCTGGTTTTGCAAAAGACAGTGGGC
>Ga0126342_10015682_pt1 | contig 13256 bp, 10 predicted proteins | sample Cyp1metagenome_FD_92528 | JGI IMG/M metagenome (GOLD analysis project Ga0126342, IMG submission 92528) | Coral microbial communities from Lord Howe Island, Old Settlement Bay, Australia - Cyphastrea 1 metagenome | ecosystem: Host-associated > Invertebrates > Cnidaria > Coral ...
CTTCTGTGTGTAAAAGCCTCTGTGTGTGAAAGCGTCTGTGTGTAAAAGCGTCTGTGTAAGAGTGTCTGTGTGTAAAAGCGTCTGTGTGTAAAAGTGTTGTGTAAAAGCGTCTGTGTGTGAAAGCGTTTGTGTGTACAAGTCTCTGTGTAAGCGTCCGTGTGTAAAAGCCTCTGTGTGTGAAAGTGTGTGTGTGTACTAGAAACGCTTGTGTGTGTAAACGCTTCTGTGTGTAAAACCGTCTGTGTGTAAAAGCGTCTGTGTGTAAAAGCGTCTGTGTGTAAAAGTGTTTGTGTGTAAAAGCTTCTGTGTGTAAAAACTTCTGCACAGCCAATGCCACGACCAAAGGGGGCAATGTCCCCAGATGGTACAATGACCGCAGGAGGAGGGACAGAACGGTCGTGCTCTGGGTCGGGGCGTGCCCGCTGTCCTTTCTGGGCTTCCGGATTTGGCACTGCTGGAGTCGAGGTCGGTGGGTGCAGAGTTGGTACCGCTGACGAAGCGGAGCGGTCAGGAAGCCTTTCCACTGTCATGGGTCATGGCGCTTTGAGCGTGGATTCACAGGAATAATGGTAGGTGTGCTTGGAGGAGTAGCCATGGGACGCATTTGCGGTTCAGGATTCAACACCATGTGGGTAGGTACGCCACCATGAGGTATCATCGAGGCTGGTGATGAGGATGGCATGCTCGGCATGTGTGCAAAAATATGAAGATTGCGACTATGGGTGTGATGGTCCGGTGGTGGCAGCATAGTTTGGTGATGAGGCGGGGGTTCAGAATCTTCCCAGTCAATGGCAAGCTCAGAAAATGGCAAGGACCTGCGATGTAGTTTAAATGCACGATTGCCCTAGCCAAATGGTAGTGAATTTGGCGCTGGTTTTCATCTGCCAGGCGCCATCCATCACGACAAAGCGTAGGGGACAAACAAATGCACGGGCCGCGAGTTTGAACCAAAGACTAACGAACCATAGTGAAGAAGTAAACGAGGACGCAATGAAGTGGAATGGAAACCCAAAGGAACAGCGGGAAGCAATGATTTTAACCTCGATTGGTGAAAAATTGAAAAGAAATGCATTTGAGTTCTTCTCGGGAGAAACTTGCCAAAGTGTAGAAATGAATTAGTTGTTCAAGGGAATGCTCCTTTTACCGCGATGTGGCAACGGGAGCGGAAACCACTGACTCGCACTTTTGGTGGAGATGCAGAAAATGGAGACAGGACTTGAAATATGTTGGTGGGTCCACAGTAGATCAGTTCGAGCGGTTTGGCTTCAAGCATGAAACCAAGGAATTCTTGATCTGGCCCGGTACAAATATTGAAGTCGCTTGTCACCAAAAATCAGCCGGTTGTCAACATACCGGATGTGACGGATCAACATTTTGGTAGTTTCGAACCTAGCCTTGGTATTTGACCCAAAGCGTGGATGATGTAAAGCTCAAGACGGTTTTGGAACCGTTCGGAGGAAAGGATATCTTTGACGACTTGAGGTGTGAATTTGTGTTTCCAGGGTGTAGCAAGCCAAACTTGGGCATTGGTGTTCATGGCAGATTTCTTCAAAGGCCCTTTCCGGGGATGGGAAAATTGACAAACAAACAGGTAGTTCAATCGAGGTTGCCACTCTTGGATGCGCGCAAGTTCGAGGCATCGATATTCAGCACGACAGACAAAAAGAGGGATTGGGGCCCAGATGCGCGGGTTCTGATGTTCACGCTAGTACCGAAGGGCCAGTTCAGCTTGCACCAACTTGCCGTTGCTGAGTTGAATTTTTTTTTTGGAACGACTGCACCCCCGGCCCAAGACATGGTGTATGGCAGACCAATATAAAATGTGGGTTGCGTGTTGGTGAAATGGGTGAATCGGATTTATACACAGTTTGGAAGGAACAAATCCTTCGAAAACAGATAGCGAGATGTCAGTGACAAACCCCACAAGTGGTCAAGATTGGCACATCCTTCCAAAATTGCCTTAAGCTTGGGATTGGGCCCAAGGCCATGGATGATGGACAACACCATCAAACGGGTTTGCGTGATGCGAAAACTCTTGAAAAAGAGCGATGGCGGATGACATGGCGAAAGGAGTCCCAAAATGTAAAGCACCAAGATCATCGCGTTGATAAGGTGAAGGTAGGATTGAAAGACTTTGTGCTTGAGTTTCTTCCAGAAAAGCGAAGCTAGTCAATTTGTCATAGTGATCGCCACCGTCAAAGCCTTGATGAGATTCGTGGCGTTGAAGTTCTTCTGTAGCTGACAGACAGGAATGCCCATCATCACTGCAACCTTTTGGATGGTTTCCACGGCATCGGCAGGTTGATTTGACCACTATGCATCGGCTTTGGCAATGTTAGAGACGAGAACATCACGCTGGGCGTCAGAGACAGGGAGATCTTTGAGCCACTTGGCAAAAGTACGATCGGCAAGGCCTCATGGCAAATCGTCGGTCAACCAAGTGTTGGAAAGACGTGGAATGGTTCGAAGGCAAGCTGGATCGAAAGCAGGAGCTGGTGAAGGAGCACCGGAACCCATCAGAGCACGTTGGATGGTTGTGGCTTGAGAAGGGGAGCTTTGTTGACCCATACGAGGTGGGTTGATAAATTTGAGGGTTCGTCTCCGAAAAATTCAGCCAACTGACTTCTGAGTTGTGTGATTTGGTGCTGGGAGCCTGGGTCGGTAGAACGAAGTGGAAGCCATCCCTGAATGTGCTCGGCGATGATCTGTGCTGCATATTTGGTGTTCGAAGTTTTGTCCAATGTCTTCCCATCCTGTCTTGCCCTGACCTGGGAGACACGGTCAAGGTCGATCCCTCTATTCCTCAACTGAGAAAAGAATTTCGTCGCAAACACCACGGCCGCAATATCCCCCGTAGGGATGAGGCACAGCTCTTGCCAATGGGCCAATTTTCGATGAGGTACAGCTCTTGCCAATGGGCCAATTTTCGAAGCCAATGATTGTTGGCTTGTTGGTAGGGGAGAAAGTGAAATCTCCGGCACTGACTGCAATCGTCCACCATGTCATACATCCCCGATGCTAACACAGAAGGAATCCTGATGTAGATTGTCAAAACAAACTTGTTGTTGGAAATTGACACCTGGTCCCATGGGTGCCGACGTCAGTGACATCGTCTGTCTCAAAGATGCCACAGGGCTTTGTTCCAGAAATTCAAAGTGTTGAAGTAAGGACAAAGGAGGCATGGTCAGTGGATACAACGCAAGGAGAATAAATAAGGATCAATGAAATGTATCAATCGTGGGGGAAAAGGTGAAAACTCAAGCACTGATGGCACTGATTCACAATGTCGTACGTCCCTGATGCCGACTCAAAATAGATCCTAATGCAGGTTCTCAAATCACAACAAACTTGCTGTTGGCGGTGAACATCTGGTGCCATGGGTGCCCAAGGTATTGTCATCGGATGTCCCGAAGATTCCAATTGTCGTATCATCACGCGTGACATAGAGCTTGCCGGTAAGGGTTGAAGCCAGGAGTGAGGAGAAATGGACAGTGGAAACTAGGCCAGGAGTAGGGATTGATGGAGTGGAATGTGGTTGACTTCCAGGTGGAACTGGATCTGTAGGCAGGGGACGACTTCGTCTCATAGGATCGCTGTCCTCCTTGAATCGTTCTTGAAGTCGATGTTCCATTGCTGCCAAATCAAATGTAGATGCCAAAGGTCTTGTTGACGATGTAAGTTCCGGTGTTGGTGTTGGTGGAACAGGCTGTGCTGACGGAAGAGGTGATTGAGGAGGCAAGGTTGGAGAAATGGGCATGGCAGTTGGACTTGAAAGGTTGGATGTAGCTTGATGTGCCAACTGTTGACTCAGCGTAGCGTTTTTTTGGTTGTAACAAGTTAATCAATCTGAGCTTGTGGCTGAGCCCGCTGCTGAGCTTGTTGAACTTGTTGCTGCATGCGCGGGTCAATCTGAGCTTGGGACTGAGCTTGGTGCTGAGCTTGTTGTACTTGTTGATGCATATTGGGATCACATCCACTGAAAAAAAACTCACATGCCAGGAAGAGGAAGACCCACGCTTGCCCTTGGACCCAACATTGATTGAGCACCAAGATCCATCGTGGGTGACAATGACGTAGCCCAGGATCGTGGATTGCAAGAAAACGGAAACATGGCGACTAGCAAGGGAGCAAGGACAGAGAATCTAAGTCAACAGTTCAAACAACTTTGATGCATCCATCATCCTATGCAAGGACCGTGATCAGGCTCAAGGCCCTCTGTATTCAAGTCAAGCCTATATACGGCAGTCAGTAGTCCCCAGCTGAGTTTAGGTGCACATTTGAACCTCACCAACGACCAAAAAAAGAAAAAGTCACCATGCCTGAAGGCATGTACCTGCCTGAGATCGTCAACATGTTGCCATGAGCAACGTTGAAAAAAGAAGGCTGTTTACACGGCTGACAAAAGGAATTGAAGCCCGGTACTGCGCCCAGCTGTTCAACCAGCGACAAACGACAGGCTGAAAAGCGAAAGAAAGCGAAGCCCCGTACTGCGGCCAGTTGTTCAACCAACGACACATGACAGGGTCAAAAGTGAAAACAACCCAACTGTTCCACTTTACTTAGACGAATTACCAAGTTGAAAATTGTAAATTCAGAGTCAGATCGGCGGTTCCCATTTCCTACCTAGAAAGGTATTGAAGGGCTCATATTATCCTGTCGAACCCGACGTGAGTCACACACTTGCTCAGACTTGTCTTATCGAATTGTGATGTGGATTGCGCCGGACGTGCAAAACACAATCCAGTAAATCCTGATCAGAGAAGAAATTGGAGTTGGGAGCTGACCCCTCCCTTTCGAGGTCCAAATAGATGCCAAATAAGCTGTCGGTGGTACCATCGCCATAGCCAGTGTAAGTTGCCCAAGTGAAGGTTGATTTCAGGTATCAGAAAATAAATTGGACATGAAGTTTACCGCAGTCTCAGATTGCGCCAACTGTGCAAGAATGAAAAACAAGTTTGAAACCTCTGTGAAATGTTTGTTGAAAAACGGCGGCGAGGTGGTTCTTGGGTTAGCCGCTGCCCATCACAGAAATTTGCATGAAAATTGAAGCAGGTACGTCGATCCAGCATCCCGGATCGATATCACAGAATGTCACAGAACTATGACATTCCCTGCAGCCCCCTGCAGCCGTGTTTGAAAACTGACATAGCATCATAGTAAGCGAAGCAAGCACATGGGGAGAAGGTAGCCCTGTAGAAGTTTTATGTCTATTCAGACGGTACACACACACACAACATCGTGACACGCAAAGAACTCTTTCACAGACAACTCAGTCGCACACACACGACTGATCTCTGTCATGCCTATACGCATATCTGAAATTCATACGCATGTTTGACACATCTTCTTTACCGATCCGTCTTCTACTTTCGCATTCTTTTTTCCTCTTCTCGTTTGCATTTTTCCCACCTATTCGGCACTTGCTGGAAAGTGTTGACATGTGGGATGCTGTCTGACGTAAATTGCAAAATCAAAGTAATCAGATGTAATGAGATGTTATTAGTCTATCTTCGGAAAACTGGTGGCATTTTATCTGACATGTAGTCTGACACAGGTTCGGGCCAGGTGCGCCGCAAGCCGTACCCGGGATCCGTATAGGGTCCCAGTCTGGGGGCTTGCCATGGGCTTTGGTATATGGTGAAACGCGGTGACATGACATGGCAGCGAAGCACGAGATGGAAAGAGCAGGATGCAAAGGATAAGGAGGACAGGAGAACGAAGAGGAGGAGGGAGGACAACCTGGCATGATATCATCATGATATCTAGATATATCTAGAGAGGTTGTGAAAGAGCCTGCCCAGTCTTCTCGCATAATGCACGCCACCTCCATACCTCGCATAGATACCATGGACTGCTACTCCCGGGCACCTTTGTGAACTGCAATTACTTGAGCATACTACTCTTCCTATACTCTTACAGCACCTTTGTTGCAGTTTTTGACTCGCAGACCCGCATGTGCAGAGTTGTGATCCGCTTGGGTCAGTCTCCCTCTGTGCAAAGGGCATATGCATCCAAACTTGCATCATACGTGGATTTGTATCAATACAGTTCAATACAGTGGTGCAAATACAACGTCGCACTAGAAACAAAGCCCCTAACAGCTTTGCAAAGGTGGAAGCGTTAAACCGAGTTAAACCTGATCGTGCTTGCAGTGGTGAATCCAAGTGTCCAAAAAGATTGCTCGGGTCTTCTCGCTGATAAAACCGTTCTGCTTCATGGCTAGGAACTTGTCGTTCGTTTTTGGATAATCTGGGGTCAACATCTCCATGTAGCCTCCCGGAGGGTAGGAAGCAAGCCACCCTTCATAGTTCTCGCCATTCCTGCTCAACAATATTTCACGTGTTTCTCTCAAGCATTACCCGTTGAAATCAGCAAAACAGTCTGGACTGGATATCAAAATTATCAAACAGTCTGGACTGAACTCTTTTTGAACTGCATGTGACCTGGAAGACTTCAGTACCGGTCGCATTGAATCAGAATGAAACAGAATGAAACAAACCAAGCGACGCTTCTGCTGAAAACTGATAGGTTGGAACGCCCTCGTCGTTGGGAGGTCCAAATGGTTCTCGATCAACAGCATCGAGATTGAATGGACCATAGCAAGTTGGAAAATAACTCCGGTATTGCTCTCCAACCCTGCCTGGCCGAGAACTTCTGCCACAAAAATGCCGGAAAACGTTGTTCTGGTGAATCCCCAAAAGAATGTTGCTGTGTTCAGTAACGCGGGGGTCTGCGCACCGAATCTTTTTGCTTGGCCTTCCCCAGGAGACTTTCGACTCTAGTCAGCTGGCACCCGCTCCCTTTTCCGGGCAGAAACTGAGTTGGGGCTGAAGTTTCAATCTATGCATGTTGAAATGGTGCACACACTAGACAAGAGTGGATCTCTTAAGCGATCCGTCGGGAACTGAATCCCCTAACGTGCAATTAGATTAGTTACATGTATGATATATATATATATATGGATGGGACTGTGGTGGCCACCAGCTGCGACTTATATGCGCCCAGGTGCGCCACCATAGTCCCACAGGTACGTTTGCACGGGTCCCGGGGATGTGTCTTCATTGGTCACCGACCCCCCCGACCCCGGTGACCCCCTGCTTTACATAAAAAAAAACAATATAATATAAAATAAAATAATATAATATAATATGATGAAACGGCAAAGTTTTACGTCTGTTCAGACGTTACAAACACACACAGGGTCAGTGAAATCAGGTCGTGCGTTTCTTGTTAGGAATGGTCCGCAGGCCGCGTTTTTTTCATCTACTTTCAAAAGCAGATAAAGGAGAGAAATAGAGAGAGCATGAGAGAGCCCTAGAGAGACCCATGTCGGTACAAAGCACAAGGACAAAACGAAATAAAACGAATTTGAGGGACCGTCATGCAAGACTTGCATTTTCCGAGAGCAGAGTTTGGAACAGTTTTAGCATGTTCTTGTTTTTACTTTGACTAATTATATAGTAGTGCAAGCCTAGTGCAAGCTGCTAACATTCTTCTCCACAATCGTGCAATTTTGCTGCATCCTACTGTGTGATCATTGTTGCAACTTGGGTTCAGGCTCGTGATGATTCGTGGCCAGTGGCCCGACTGAGTACTACGGTGTTTGTTTGGACTGTTTGTTGCCTCAGCCCTTAGAGGTGCCAATTCTCTCGCACTCAAGCTATTCAAAAACTTCAAGTCCTCACTAATTAGTCTTCACTCCTATGCTGCGTTGAGATTGAGCCTGTCTTGCGTCCTGCGCGGTGTCATTTCTAACTCGCATATAATTACCTTTGCACTCATTTTGGGTGGAATGGCCACTCAATGAAAACAGGTGGCAATATTTTATCTGCTGCAGTTCTGGTCAGAAGACCACGGGCGATAAGATGCAAGCAAGGCACAATCCGAATCCGGCAGAATGTTGAGAATGCGCATCCTGCCCATGCCGTACATGTAGTTTGGGCCAAGCACCTCCCAGGTTGCGGTTTTTTGGGGTCGGAGAGAGCTGATATATATCATATACATATCTATCGTTTTTTAAGATCATGGTAATTTAGATCAGGGGAAGTGGCTGACTCTGGAAATTTGGATTACCGGTCCAGTGCCGCCTGAAGCCAAGTTGGCACCACAGCTCCTGGAAAGAAGTATCTTGCGGTGTCTTCACCATAAATTGCTGGCTTGAATGATTCCTCAGGCAATCAATTGCAATGCAAGTCAATTCATCTCTGTGACTTGCAATACCAGCTGATAACTGTCAGTGTTCGACTGACCGAACTCTAGCGAATGTGTTCACAGTGCGAGTGAAAGAAGGAAACTGCCCACAGGCCCAGACAACACTGGAGCAGGGCACAAATTTTCGTCAGACCACTGTCATTCAAATGCCAACAAATATTTTGATCAATGCATGGTGTTCCCAAGGTTCGTTGAAATATCTCCAGAAGCCATCCACGGACTGAACCTCCTCCAATCGAACTGGTGAAGCTTCATCGAAACGTTTCCGCAGGAAACCTTCAAAAGCTCTCATTTTGTTGCGCGGCTCACTGAGTGCTAGCGAGGTAAAGAGCAGTAGGAAGCAAACGAACAGAATGGTGTTGAAGGCCGACCTCGTCAGCACCACATATTTTTCAGCATGGGTGGGCCATGCTGGATAAAATTCCTGAGAGTTCATAGCTAGTCACTCGTTCGGCATTCAATTCATCTTGCAATATGTCTTCATCTTCGCAGAATGCAGAATCATTGCAGATAAAGAAAGTCACGAGTCATTTGAGTCACTTGAGTCATTTGAGTCATTTGAGTCATTGCATGTCACATGACTTGCACATGACTTGCTGTGGCACCTCAGCAAGGCCTTGATGCCACTCTTCTGTTGTAGCAACTCGTTGACGCGTTTCTCATCGACTAAAATCGCGAGGCCACCAGTGGCCGCCATGGCCGTGGCCTACGTGGCCCACGTGGTCGTGGCCGCGGTCGTGCCTCACACCTTCCAAATCTTGGGCCAAAACATGCCATAACACAGATTTGGGCAAAATAAATATGGCAGAACATGGCAGAATATGGCATCTAGATGCATCTAGATACGATACAATGTTACAAGGTGAAAATCAAAACGGTCACGGTACGAGTACTGAGCCCGATTTTGATTCTTTTGAAGTCCCAGTGTGACACAAGAAGTCAGAATTGGTATGAATCGGCATGAAGAACTTCCATGTAGGAAGATGACGGAAGTAGATACCACCTCTGTATGCGCAGTGCCAGGATGGTTGCAGCTCCTTCTTGGTACCATCTGTCTCCGTCATGATGCCGTGCCCATGCATTTCGCCAAGAGCAAATTCACCCTGCAGTCCAAAATCGAGCACAGAGCCTTTCCAAGAAAAGATTACAGAAATCATATGAAATCATATTATGAAATCATCAGACCTGACGTTGCCCTTGGCTTGCCAACTGCTTCCCATACCCCACTAGCACCAATTCATACCAATTCATTGCATGTATATTTTGTTCCTTCTACATCCAATTACGATTTTGTTGGAAAACTTAGTTGCAGAACTTATAGTTGCACACTGCACCGACTACGGCGACCAGCCAAAAGATAAAGTGGCATGCCTTGCGACAATATAATATGTGGGAACTGGGGAATAAGCGTTCCCCCTGGAAGAGCAGTTGCTCTTGAAGGATGTCAAGGGGCACGATCCCATATATACATATATATATATAGTTATATAAATGTGTGTGTGTGCGTGTGCGCATATATATATACATATATATGCACATAATGGAACCCTTGCTACCAAAAACATTGGACAAACTGATCCCTTGATATTGTTGAGAATACACTGCTCAACGCCTCGTGCAAAACAGGTCTCAAAAACTTGGGAATTCAGAGCTGTCGCGACCGCATTGACCTCCTAGGATCCCTGCATCATATTGCATCACTCACCGACTCAAAAACTAATCCGCTCACCGTATGTCATTCCCTCATATCACTGCATCCTGCGCCGAATGCTGTGATGTCCTTTGTGAGCAAAGAAAAGGTGGAAGTTACGGCTACGGGAATTGTGATTGGTGGATAGACTGACTAACCGGTTGACTGAATTGACTAGCTGATGTTTGCATTGACTGCTTTCTTTCATTTGATCTGAATCGACTTGCTTTTGTTTGGGTTTGGGTTAACTTGATGTACTCACTGACATACCGAATGGTGACAACGCGCGGAGAGGCCAGAAACCAACTTTTGAAACTGGCTCAAATCATCAAAACTCCTTTAGGAAGAAGACATAAAAATGTCGGTGGTTTCAAAGACGGATTGTTTGTCGCTGCATTTGCTGGAAAGAAATGGTGAAAATGAGCGTGGCTTGTAGCAGCTAAAAGCACCTCGCTTTGATGAGAGGGCATGCAATCATTTGATACCCTCCAACAGAGACAGCAGTCAAATTAATTAATACTGACAACATGTGACAACAGTTTGATTGATGGCAAATTATCGGGGCCCCCACCCTACTCCCACTCATGTTTCTACTGACAATATTCCTCGGGTTTTTGTGGCAAATGCTTGGTTTCGAGGGAAACTGCTGTGGGACTATGGACTACTGCTCAGCAACTGTGCCCAAGCATGGCCAAGCTGTATTGGACAGAACATCTCTTGTCACCCTGGCAATTTCCCCAGACACATGACCTACGGCCACCTGTGAGATATCAGTGAACAAATCCAGGAGCCTTCTTGCTAGCGCAAGTGGAATGATACTCTGACTTGAAAGCTTGAAAGCACTGGAGAACTATTGAGGGACACCAGATTACTTGAATTGGGCTTCCACGCACCTCGTACAAGCGTCCATCGGGCCAAGACAACCTCCCTTGGCCATGTTTTTGGCTTTTCACGTAGTTGCCTTGCGAAGAAACAGAACTGTGGAGTGTGGGACTGTTTTCCAACCATGCGGGGGCATATCATTTTTGTTGCTTCTCACCTTTCAGTTTTCTTTGGAACCAGCAGCTGTCAAGGTAGCAAGTATTTACAGTATATTACAGTATAAGCCAAATCTTGATGTGGCTACTGCTCTCTCCCAGTGGGTTTTTGAGTGCAGTCACAAATGAGTCCAAGACCACCTGGTTTTGCACGTTTTTGTCACACTTCCGTGGCCGTTTCCAGTCTCTGCGGCTGGTGTTTCCTTGCACTTTGCTTGGTCTGCACTTTGAAGGCCGATCAAACCTAACCAAGAAAACAATTGTGTATCGTGCAAACGGGTGGGCGCAGCAGCGGTACTTAAGTTGCAGCTGTGGCAGTGGCACTAGTGGCAGGAAAATGAATGTACCAAACCGGGCATGCGTTTTCATTGTTCCTTGCTTGCACGAGTTGCGAAAATAGCATACAACTCATTGAACAAAAATTGGCATCAAATGCGTGCTTCCAACCATGCTATGCTGCACGCATCTGCCACCCGCAGGCAGTTCTTCATAGTTTCCCCTGCTACACTCGCAGGATTCGCAGGCCTTCGTACTTCCTACCATCGGGGTATTCAAAAATGCCCTCACCGTCCATCTGCTGCTTCGCCTGAAGCTGGCCCAGCTTGAACTTACCGAACTCATGGAGCACAGTTTAGCTTCGGAATGAATTCTAGGGCTCTAGAATTGGCTGAGACATGCAGAGACACAATCCAGAATTTTAGAAGACACAGTGCGAAAGCCGGGAGCAGCAGTCCACTACTTGAGACGGTTGCCAACATCAAGACAGTCGGGCGTGGCACAGTCACAATTGGCACATAGTGGCTATGATTGTGGGTATGATTCGTTGTGATCGTTAGCGCAACATGGCATATTCATCTATTTAATCTATTTGCTGCCGAAAGCACCCATTGGCCCTTGTAGATGCAGCCATCTGTCCAAACGTATACACCATAGCCGTGGATGTCCTCAGCTCAAGTCCTGTGAGGACCTCTCCTTCATGATCCTGCCAAACCTTTACGACATTTTACAGTAAATCTGGTAACAGTTCAAGTTGTTCAAGCAAATGTCTGCAAGAAACCGTCTGAAATTTGGCATGGCAATGGCTTGAGCAATCCACAAAACCGACCAATGTTGTCAAAAAATATTTGGAAGTCTAATGAAGATCGGGCGTTTCCCGGCAACTCCCGAAAAGTCCACATGTGCGGCATGTATCTGACATGACTGAAAATGCGTCAGAGCTTCATTGTCCACAAATTGACCCTCAAAATACGAACCATTTGGCCAGGTGTACTTGCCTGCGTGAAGAGCGACAGCCAAGATCTGCCAAAACAGAAACAGCAACGAAAACAAAATTGCGAGACAAATGACAAATAGAGGCGTGTGCCTCACTGCAGGAAGGAGAAATAGCAGCACTTTGCCATTTTGGGAAGTCAATGAAGATCAATGTGAATGCAGTGTCAAAATGTGTCAAAGAGACGTGTCAACAAAACGCTGCGAGCACTCAGCCTTTCCCGTTCTTGCGACCCGCCAAATATTGGCCTGATGATGTATTGCTTGGGGACCAAAGTGCTGACGTCACATTCAGTGCGCAAACACTACAGTCATTTCAGGCAGGCACTGCGATTGGCACGTCTGAAAATTTATTTAATTCCAATCCCCCTGCCCAGCGTCTCTCTCCCAGTCAAATGACCAGAATAGGTAGCTCCATCTGACCATTCTTCGCTGCCGTTGCCGGATTGCAAATCATTTAGCCAGTCACCGGTATACCTGGCTTCCGTGTGTTCCCAAATAACTTACGGATGAAATTCACGACACTTTGCATTGGCAAGAAAGGAGGTCACAGAATAACCCAACATGACTTTTCACAAGACATGACAATCCGCCAGCGTGTTTTGTGGATGTTCTTGTTACAAAACTTGTGATACCATTAGTTTGATCTATAATTTCCTCTTCGACGGACTTTTGCTTTGGCTGCCCTTGGCTGCCCTTGGCTCCCCTTGCCCCCTCCTAGTCTAGTATAAACTAAACAGTATAGAATAGTATAGCATAGAATAGTATAGCATAGAATAGTATAGTATATAGTATATAGTATATAGTATATAGTATATAGTATATGGTATATAGTATATAGTATATGGTATATAGTATATAGTATATAGTATATAGTATACAGTATACAGTATATAGTATTTAGTATTTAGTATATAGTATATAGTAGTGAAACAGGGGGTCGAACCGGGCACCCAAAAATAGGGGAACAACCAATCCGCCAAACCCTGAAAACAAAACATCCAAGCGCACAGCTGTTTTGTGCACTTGAGCCATGTAGCGTCAATGGC
>Ga0126342_10015683_pt1 | contig 13254 bp, 12 predicted proteins | sample Cyp1metagenome_FD_92528 | JGI IMG/M metagenome (GOLD analysis project Ga0126342, IMG submission 92528) | Coral microbial communities from Lord Howe Island, Old Settlement Bay, Australia - Cyphastrea 1 metagenome | ecosystem: Host-associated > Invertebrates > Cnidaria > Coral ...
TACATATATATATATATATATGTATATCGATACGCATATTTTTTTTGGTTTTGTGCCCTCCTAAGCAGCACATGTGTTTCTCAAACTCCCCACGAGTTCATCCCATGGCTTATAGCCCTGCCAGCGACCCTACGGCCCAAACTCAAAATTTGATCTGTTGATCAAAGAGTAAATCAGCCGCTCTTCGAGGCCGAAACATCCTGGGACTTCTTATTGATCTCATTGGACACTGCTCGGGCTTGGGCCCTCAGCATGCGGCACGCGTCGACCTGCCAGGGGGAAAATAACGCGAAAAATTAGTCGCTTATTCCAACATCACCGGAAGATAGCCCATCATTTTGGTGGTTTATGCAGGCATAACCAGAAGATGACCTATATATCAAGTTAGTGGTCTATTCCAACATAACCGGAAGATAGCCCATCAGTTCTTCTTGGCTTGATCAAACATAACCCCAAAAATATTACCCATCAATGTTCTTGGAAAAGTCAGACATAACCGGACAATAACACATTAAGTTAATTCATTGGGGTAACCCAGGATGACCCGTCCATTTGATTTGGGTGGTTTGTTGAAAAGTAACGGTGAGGTAACTTGTCCAGCTTGTACGTTTTCAATTGTTGCCGAAGATAACCCATCCATTTAAAAGTTTTCTCAGAAATGACTGGAATGTAGCCCATCAATTTCGGTGGAGTATTCCAAGGTAACCGTAGGATATCCCATTACTGAAATTTCGGGGGCTCACCCCATGATCTGAATTCACACAGAACCTATTTTTCAACAATTTCCCCACCAACTCAGCTGCTTCGGTGTAGAAATCATCGATGTCCTCGTCACTGCAAGAGCTGATCCTGAGCCGGGATGTTGGGAAAGACAATGAAAGATGATAAGTTTGTAGCGCCAAATTTTGATTGGGTTGCTTTCTAAGTGGATGTTTTGTATGTCAGTGAGAGGGGATCACACGAAGTAAAGAGTAAGGATCACACGAAGTAGAAAGTGAGGATCACACAAAGTATAAAAAGTGGGGATCGCACGAAGTAAAAAGTGGGGACCACACGAAGTAAACAATGTGGATCACACCAAGTAACAGTTTGGTTTTAGCACCACGTCATTTTGTAACCACTCTTATTTTAACTTGAAACTTGAAACTCTTTCATGACTGATAGGCAGGTAGCTTGTCAAAATGATGTTCAAGCTCCCCCTTCATGTCGGAAAGTTTGAGACGTAGGTCATGGTTCTTGGGAAGGTCAAAGGGCACCGAGCAGTTGCTCATCTCCTTCTTGAGCTCCTTCCCTGGGATATGACAAAGGTTGTGGTGGGGAAACTTTTTGAAAAGTACCCATTGGGGAAAAAGCAACGCCCCAATCAGGACAAAAACAAAAGCAAAAAAATACACCAGACCCATGAAAGGCACGGGCGGCTTCTTTTTTCTCCTTCACGGTCGTGGGTTCCACTGCTCTGGCTTTCGCCTTGGCCTTCGCCTTGGACTTGGCACGTCCTTGACCGGGAGTGGTGGCACCAGCGGTGTTCACCGAGTCCTTCATGACATCGACCAATGATGTCAAAGACAAAGTTCCGCTCCCTGTTGCCGGCGATGCAGCACAAGCACTGGGCATGGACTGACCATCCAAAAGCGATGTGACCCCATCCACTGTTGGCTTGACATTCGTCTTTGCCGTGCCACTCAGGCTGACCTTTTCAAGCTCTTTGTAGTGCCCAGTGGTAAACGCCCAAAATCTAACTGATTCAGGGTCCAAGGGTGCATCCTCATCTGGGATGCCATCGCCCCTTCGCACAATGGCATCAATCTTGGCCCTTGGGCAGTGATTTGATGCATAAAGACCGCACATAATTAAGCTAAAAGGTGGTATCAAAAAGAACGCAAACAAATACCATGAATCAGGATGAAGCTCTGGCTGAAGCCTTTTCCAACCATCTGCCGAATAGTGAGGAGCTCCTTATTCTTTTCGACAGAGGTCTCTTGCTTCTTGGACAGGACAAGGGAGGTTTCCGTAGCCGCCAGGTTCTCTCCCGAGGACAGCCAGGATCGCAAAAGCTCGCATTTTTCCTGCAGCGATGTTGAAGGTGATAGCCCTTAATTGCAACATGGCGTCAAAGGTAAGAGAAAAATGTCAATGGGGGAAAAAAGGTTGTTAAAACACAGTTGGAACCCCCACAGTCCTTCCTGCTACCATTCCAAAGGCGAACCATCTCCGGGTACTGGGCAGCATCAATGCTGGCCATACGTCGGCTGAGTCGGGCGTGTTCTTTTCGATGCGTTGAACTGTTGACCTCCTTCTCTTCCCCACAATCTCCAGCATCGGAACGGTGATCTTCGTCCTCCAGCTCCTCCGTCTTCACCTCCGGCGCATCCTTCCCAGGCTTGGTCTTGTCCACTGTGTTGTCAACGTGAACATTGCGATCTTTCGCACAAATCTCTGGCGTTGGCTTGCGAGAACTGGATTTTTCAGGAGCAGGCTTCACAGCCGCAGCACCTGGCTTTGATGATGATGGAGCGCCAGCACGTGCAGCATCAACCTCATGCCCACCTCCACTCCCCAAAATCGGAAACTGCGACGATAGCTCCCCCATCATACCCTGGACGGACGGATCCTTCACCATCTCCTGAAGACCAGTGAGCAGCTTCAAAAGCTGGGTCATCTTGTCAGCAGACACATCTGCAGGCTGAACAGCTGAAGCCGATGGGCCCAACCTCAGAATCTAGTTCCATTTGTTTTCAGTTTGCGTTCTGTTTTAAGCAAAACAGTGTCTAACAACAAAAAACAGAAATTGGAAAAAACATTGTGGGGAAGTAAAATCAAAAACGCTTTGAATCGTAATAATCACTCAAAAACTCTGAAATATCATCCTTTTGGTCTGGAGCTCCAGGGAGATGCGAAGCTTGTTCTGACACTTCTTGTTGTCCCAGAATCAGTGTAGGGCAAGATCTCAGAGACCTATTGGTGAGCTGGATGGAAATGGAAAATCATTGGAGGTTTCGCCATACCCATTTTTTACAAAAAGAACCAGCAAAAGGTCCAATGGTAATTCATTCTAGAAACCTGAATCTCTTGGGTGTCGTATCATCATCCATGGATGCCTCAGCTGTCAGGGGAGCAAGGCGAAAGGCACAGAGACATACAAAAGAACGTTCGTTGGTCTCTAGATTCGCTGGCATGCACGATCTGGGTTTAGTTGGTTTAGATCGGCTTGGACGGGTACGATGTGATGATATATGGTTCTGAAAGCTGTGAATGTTACATGTTTTTTGTGCGCGTGGTTGCGTCTGTGCATATATGTTTGCATCTAGGTTTCAAGAGCCCCAAAAAATCTTTTAAGTGTGCGTAAGTGTGCACACACGATCTAACAAACAAACATGTAAGATTAATGTTGCTAAGATACTGCCTTGGCAGGTGTAGCTGCATTTCTCAACTTCTCCTCCAGGGCATAGCGTGCATCCAAAGCTGGGATGTCCAGGGGCTGCTTCACGGGCTCTGCTCGGATCACCTCGGGCGGCTCAACCAACTCGGAGTCAACCTTCTGAACTTCAAGGGGTGGGCTGTCTGGGCCGGGAGCATCACTGCCAGTCTTGCTGGTGGACAAGATGTCTTCCTCATCATCGTCATCATCGTCAGGATCTGTGTCACATGCGGGGTCGTCCATCTCTTCACCATCAATTTCAATGGCTTCCTCCTCAGGGTCCTCAAAGGCATACTCAGACTCATAGTCAGATCCAGGCTGCGTGTCTGGGTGAACCTTGCGAATCCGGCGCCTCTTGACAGGTGCACCTTCAGGCTCACAAGGCAAATCCTTGCTCCGCTTCTCAGATGATCCTCCGGACTTGGGAACAGAACCAATCTTCTCGTGCTTCGGGTTGGTGGGTTCCTTCTGGTTGATGGGGTTCTTGACGGGCTCCTTCACGGGCTCCTTGACGGGTTCCTTCGAGGTGACAAGCTCCTTCTTGTGGAGGAACTCCTTGTTGACCTGGTTCTTCTTGCTGATGGGTTCCTTAACCTGATCCTTCTTGCTGATGGGCTGCTTTGGGTTGATGGGCTCCTTCGCAGGCTCCTTTGGGTTGACGGGCTCCTTCGCAAGCTCCTTCGGCTTGACGGGCTCCTTCGCTTGCTTCGGGTTGAGGGGATCCTTCTTGTTGACGTGCTCCTGCTCCTTCTTGTTGACAGGCTCCTCGGCTCGAGCCCTTGGGGCATCCTCTTCCGACTCTTCAGCCCCAACAGAGAAGTCAGGTGGTGGGTAGTCAAACAAGCTCTTGGGAATTCTGAACTTGTCCCAGTAGCGCTTCCCCTCTTCACACGGCCCCACCATCGCAAGTAAGATCGAAGTTGCTTCATGATCTTGCAAGGAATAGTGACGCTTCAGCAGCTCGAAATTGGACCATTTCAATTGGAAGGGGAGGTTGCTGGGATCAAAGTTCTCCGCTTCTTCGATGACCTTCTTCGAAATGGAGGGCTTTCGTTCCTTCGGCTTTCGCTCCTTCTTGGGTTTGGTCTTTGGCTCTGGGCACTCTTCAACGGGAGCACTTTTCCCCGAGACTCGACGCCTCTTGGAGTGAGGTGCTGCAGGTGCAGCCGGCTCAGAATTGTCAGGCAGCTCGGGTACGTCATTCTTCTCAGCTGGCACCGATGAAGAACCTTCACATTTCTTCTCAGCTTCTTTCTTCTCACACAAGGCTCTAGCAAGCTGTTGGAGGGCTTCAACGCTGGGTCCAGCCTTCTTAGCTGCAGCACCAACTTTCCCCATGTCGGGTGAAACTCAACAACGGAAAATCGCTTCGAAATGGCTATGAAGAAACATTTAGTAAAGCATAATGTCCCAATTCAATCCAACAAATGAAAGGTTCCAAAAAAGCACACCCACCAGCGGAAGTTTCCAAAACCTTGGCTGCTGATGTAGAAATCCTTCAATTCTTGTTTTTTCCTTCAAAAATAGTGTGTGTTTTCATGATTTTCGTGATTTTCTTGATTTTCGTGATTTTCGTGGTGCGAAAATCAATTTTTTATTTTCACGTTTTTCACGCTGTTTTCACGGTCATGAGCGGTTTTTTCACGGCCTTTTCACGCATTTTCACGCGCACCTTTCGGGCATGGTTTTCGTGATTTTCGTGTTTCGTGATTTCCGTGAATCTTTTGTTTTCATGGGCTATGTGCTGAATGATCTATAAATTTTCATGAATCACGAAAACCATTTTATTTTTCACGAACAGCTTCTTGTCTAAGCCACAGAGTGGTCGACCCCAAGAATGTCTTCCAAGTTGGAATTCATGAATTGGAGCGTGGATCAAACCACACATATATCGAAAAGAAAGTAGCCAGCATTTACCGGCTACTCCGCAAATTGAGTTCATCGAGCAAGCTGTCCTGGGCTTGGGAGGTGAGTGAACAATACAAACCCTTGTAAGGGCTCATAATTGCGATTGAATTCTTTGGTTCTGGCTAGCAGCAAAAATGGTTTATATAATCAATGTCTACAGTCATAATGCACCAAAAAAAACACTGTTATATATATCAGTGATGTTGATCGAAATAACAATGCAGAAAGCTAGTAGGTTCTAAGCTTGATCAAATATATACCCAATTGTGTCTTAAGGGTCAAAGCAAAGAAACATATACCCAAAAAGAAGAACATTTCAACACATTCAAGATTCCCACCCGTGTGGCACATTCATGTGCTTGCTCTGGGCAAGGTAGGACACTGCATCCATGAGACGCGCCTGGAGGTGCGAAACCAATTGGGTGACAGAGAGTTGGTTTTAAACTAAACCACCATACTGGAGCCATTTGGAAACATTGGGATGCTAAAGAAAAAACGTTAAAAGGTGCCATTTTTTCCAAACCCGGTTCCTCCTCCCAATCCACTTTAAAGGGAAGGCAGTGTTTGCGGAAGAGCTCTAGGTCAGTCATCTTGTCGTCGAAAGTGCTGGGGAATATCGGACCAGGTGGTTGAACCTAATTGCACACATATGCATGAAAAACAAAACTTATATCTTTAACCACCCAAAGCACGCGCTTGAAGGAACCCAAAAATCTTTGAAGGAACCCAAAAAGGTTTCTTTTGGAAACTTAGGGGCGAAGGGATGCTCTACCACATAGCGAGCCAGGAACTTGCCGAACTGCTCTGGGTAATGCCTAAGCTGTGAACCATACATTTTACCAAAGCCATATAATTTGAAGAAGTCAAAGCATTGATATAAACACAGGTTCAAAGGGAGCCCAACTCAAAACTGTTAATAAACACAAACCTAGGAGCTGGGAATCCTTCATTTCACGCTTTAATCCCACAGATCGCCTCACCCCTTGTTTATCGGTATAAGTCCGACATGTGCGCTCGGGACATTTCAACATTTCCTCTCGACTCATGTAGCCAGCAACTTCCTGGATGTGGATGACGAGATCATAGTCATTGCTATAGACCACATGTGGTTTAGGATATTTTCCTCCGAATTTGCCCATCCAAAATCGACAGCACCAGACCTACAGTAGTCATTGCCAAGGTCTCCACCACAGGGTCGCAAATCAGATTTGGAAACGGAAATGTTGTTGGGATATGGTTCAGATATAAGTAGATAAGTATAAAATACCACATATATATTTTGAAAATACATAATAATATGTATATATATATATATCAAAACAAATCTATCTATGCATTGTGCATCTATTAAAACTACCATCAAGAACAGTGTTTCAAACCTAATAAAAAATAAATGGATCCGAGGTGCACGGATCACAGCCCAAATGTCTTGGAAAACTGGCAGACTCTCCATTGATGACCCGCTTGGTTGTTCTAATACCCATCGCAGTCCAAGCCATGAACATAGTAAGATCATTGCTGCAACACGGCCCGCAAAGAGATTTCCAGTCTCAACGAAAATAAATTGTTGGTTGCCATATGGTTTGAAGCTGGTGCGACCACTCGTATGTTTACACCTGGAGCAACATGGACCCCTGCAACTATGACATGAATGGGGGCAACTTATTGTTCATACCAAAACATTCGCATTTTTCTTCGTGGCAAAAACTGAGCCAAGAACATTCGTGAAAACGATTTGCACACCGGTGCGAAGAGCACAAGTGATCCCGGTTTGCATCTTAGGATCTCATTGACAGTGAGCCTCCGTATGGGCTCCAACACAGTGTAAAAAGGATTTATTGGTAACCCCATATGGTGAAGTCGGGGCTTATCTTCACAGAAAAAAATGGGAGAAAACTGGGCCCTAGCTAAGAAACACAAGACCCGAAGGCGTGGTCAGGTCAAACACACGAGGGTTCAGATCCACCTCCACTGATACTCCGCGCAGGCCTTCCTTGGCACAGCTGGGGCCCACAGACCAATTCGGGATGGCTTGGTGTGGATTCCGTTTTCTAGAGCTAATCTTTCCCAAAGGGTAGGAAAAAATGTTGCCATCTTAAATCAATAAACGTCTCGAAGAGCATGTGAAACTGCGCACTGCCCTGCAAAGACTTCAAGGAAATCTCGGTCCTTGGTTTTGTTGCAACGGACACGCAGGGTTCCATGGACGGCAAAATACACACACACACACATATATATATTATTTGGCCTTTATGTATGTTTATCTTTATGCATCTACGGGTTCATATGTCTATGATATGTGCCTTCAAATCATAAGTTTGTATATTCCAAAATGTTTGTATACCTATGTGGATATTCTGTTTGTATACACATGCGTGTCACAATTTTACACACGGATCTACTTGCATATTCATCCATCCATCCATCCATCCATCCATCCATTTCCCTATTTGAATTTGTTTGGAAAGTGCACAACCGTCGATGTAGAATCTATCACATTTTTGAGGGCGTCCCCGTCCCCCAAACCAAACCAAACACCTGTTTTGTATTTGCTGTAGCTGAGAATCAGAAGTGTGCTTCCACAGCAGACTCCATTGAGTGAGCAAAGTCAGTAGGATGAGACAAGAGGGTGCTCGCCACTTCAAAAGCCCCAGGACCACCATTGCTTTTACAGTAAAGCTAGGCCAGGGTCTTTTCTTTGAGCTCGAAACACTAAAAAGTAACTATAAATGAATTGATTGAGGAGAGATAAGCCGTTTGCAACCCCTGGAACCGTTTTCAACACATACAACGAAGCAATCGTGCAAGAGACCCGTCCATTTGTTTTTCCCCAAAGTTGAGCTGTGATCCTGACACGAGACGTCACGGACCTGTGAAAGTCCATGTTGATGGTGGTTGGCACCTTTCCCCAGGCCCAAACCGAAAATACATATCAAGATACGGGCGCTTAGGCCCAAGGGTGGCAAGCGCAGGACTTGTCAACAAATTTTCTTCTCTTGAGTTCTTGCAACGAAAGGGTGGCAAGCAATGCCTTTTTCTTGGCACTGGAATCCCACAATGACTTAGCACTACTGAAGCTACAATGTAACTTGGCCCTGACATCTTTGATGAACTCCATTCGAACCTGGTTATAGTTCCAAGCAGGCCCTTCATCAGCGCCCCTCTTCTGGGAAACCTTTGAGTCAGACTTTCTGTTTTTTTTTTTTGGGGGGGGTTCTTCGATTGGGGTTTCTTTACATGTTTGACCTTTTCGGATTCACCTGCAGACGACATTTCGTCATCACTGTGGCCTCCTCCAGCTGCTTCCCGTGCCTCTCGCATGCTCTTGAGGTACTGGGCCTTCAATGGAAAAGCCTTTGGCACATCGCCGGTCATAGATTTGTAAACCTAGCACAGGGGAGGAATGGTGGTTATTGCCCCATTATCAGAAAAGGGTTACAGCACTGGGGTCTAGATACTCGATCGTGTCGTTTTTTCCAGTCTTTATGTTCGATAGAGAGATGACTAAAAATGACCCATACACACACATATATATATGTATATACGAACAGAGTCACTTAATATACGCAAAGTTATACGAATTACGTGTATAAGAATGAACAAGAACGCATATGCAAAGATCACCACGCCGAAACCTTATCTCCTGTTTGCGTTTGCCTGCGCATGAGTGTGTATGTATGTGCATGTATGTTGCTCTGTGTGTGTGTATGCGTGAGCTTTTACACATATAGCAGCGCGCAGGCAAGTAGAAACGCAGATGGATATCGAAAAGAATGATAAAGATAGTGAAAATGATAAATTGGAATTCCGGGAGATAGGTGGGACACAGAGATAGACTCAAAGATCCGCAGGCAGACAGAGACATCAATAGAAACAAACCAATAATATAATAGAAAGAAACATGTGCATAAACACGCATGCTAGTCATGACTACAAACAGCTAAACTCATTGTTGCTACGTATGTGATGACGGAAGCAAATATGTGTGATTCTATGTATGTTCAAGACTTTACATGGGTACTCGTATGCAGAGCCCTCCTACACGAAGATTTATTGACGTGTGGTTCCTGCATGTTGAACAGATGCTCCAGGAAAGTGCGCACAAATGGGTTGAATCTCATGCCTGCTTGCCACTTCACTGCATGTGTTCTTGCGCGCATGTATTTAAGAACAATCCAGTCAGGTTGCATCCGTGTTATTGAAAATTTGGATATGTATCTATGCTAAATTCGGTCTACGTGCGCGTGTATGTTTAAAATCTCCTTTTGACATGTGCATATGAAAAGGAATGCATGCGTTTGCTGAGGAAAAATTTGGAAATATGTGTTCCGATGTATGCAAGCATTGACATGAGCATATGTGTATGTGGACGCCTAAACGAAGGAACTGATTTAATGATTTAACCAAACACTGATATATGTATATTTGTTTACCTTTTTGAATACAAAAAAGGTTGGTTGCATGTTCTTACACATGAATAATGCACATTTTTGCATTTTTGACAGGGCAACAGGCAGATATATATATATATATACACACACACACACTTAATGTTGCTATATATATATACATGTAATATGTACATATATATATATATATATGCATATATATATACATATGAATATACATACATGCATATCTACATATATACATAGGCCAAAAAGGTTCCAGAAACCCAAGGAACTACGGGAAAAATGTTGTAACTTACAACAAATCAAGGAACAAACTCGGGGATCTCATCTCCACCGGTGGAGTCATGCGAACTGGAACCAGGTGCTGTAGGGGCTTTGGTTGTTTGTTCTGGATCACTGGACATTTTCTTTTCAGCTTCAAGGCGTCTAGCTTTGGCAATCTTGAGAATGGCAGCTACCCTTTCATGAGGAGTATCCCCTGGTGGTAAGGACAATTCCGTTTTCTCATTGGGCCCCATGGACGTAGATTGCTGAGAGTCCTTTTTCATGTCAACAGAATCACCATCATCATTCCCTGTTGATTTTGAAGTAGCAATCTTGATGGCTTTCACTTGGTTCACTAACCGGGTCAACTTGTCATCTAGAGCAGATGAAGTAGAAGATGACGTCAACACTGACACGCCAGATCCCAGGTCCGAAGCCGTGGTCGAGACATCCGAGCGATTGGCGTTAGGAAGCTCGGCCAAATCACCTGGATCACCACGTTGATCGCAAACCTGGGCCGGGCCCGATATGTTGCATATCTAAGCCATATCATTCTTATAAAGGATGGTTGGAAGGACCACTGTTGACCAAAATATTGGAGTTGAAGGGGTTCTAGGCTATTGACAACCGTTTTTGACATTGATGCTCTGAAATTCCAGGGGACTGTCTTTCTGGGCCACTGCATGGACACTGCGAAATCCTTCATCTTTTTCAGCTGCTTGTTCTTAGCCCCCGATGATCGCTTCATGAGCCGGCGAAACCTCGAGACCTAAGTCTAGAAAAATGCCATAATTGCCAACTGAAAGAAATAAGTTGTTTACCATTTGAATTTCCATTGAAATATATCACCTGGGATCTGAAGCCCGGACCATCTTTTTCAACATGACCCCCTGCTGAAGGGCCCAGTCTTGAACAGCTGGCACTCCACTGCAAAGACCCTGCGGGAACAGTTTCTTCTGTTCATAGAAAAGCAGGATTGCCTTCTGCAACACGTAGGCCGACAGTTGGGGGCTATTTCGAGCCCGATCCTTGCTTCCCTTCACAATTGCCATCACAACCTCAAAGCTTGCCATAGAGTGAAGAAACATTTTACATATTAGAAGGAGTAACATCCTTATAGGTCCTTTGGGGAAAGAAACAACATATAAAGATACATAAGCTGGTTGTGTCTTAAAATTGGTCAAGCCACATGACGGTTGGCAACCAAATCTTTGATGGTAGGGCGCTTGTGGCATCGAGAGCTGTGATTCACAAGTAGGCACATACCAACCTATAGGGAAGATTCCGGTTTCAGCCCCAGCAGCTATGACATCAAGGTGGAACCTGTAAGAATTTACCAAAATCATCAACTTTCTGAAACTTGTGTTGGGGTGATTTTGGGCAGGCAGGAACCTCGGAAATCTTGTCCGAAATTTCCGATAAAGCTTCAACGAATGGAAGATGCTCATTCTTGGTACCAACACATCCGTCCTCAGCCTCATCGCTGGACGAAGTCGTGTCGAGTTCATCGTAGCCACTGCCACCCATTGCTCAGGTAACCCAGTATTCCTATGGAAAACCCTGATAGCTGAGCTAGTAAATCGGCCTGCGATATCACTCATTTGTTTGAGAACCCATCACTCAAAAATATAACGCCGAGAAAACCAATTTCAGAATACCACCGCCACACATGGAGGGGTCGGCACCACTCCGTCCCGTCCGCTGGCTGAGGACGTGGTTGAAGTAAGCCTGGCATGAGATGACTTGGGGAACTCAGAGAATGGTGGGGCTGCGGTATCTTACCCACAGCTAGAACCCAAGATATTATTGGCAAAACTGAAGACAAAATACTTGTATAATCTTGTATATAGAGTTATATATAGATATAGTATAATATATATATATATATATATATTACACGTGTGTATACTTATACGTAAAATCTTTGAGGTTTTAGACTTCAATCTGTGTTCCTTGATGCACAGACCAAATCGCGAGTGTAGACTGTTTGCATTCTAAAAACGATGCATCGAACCAGTGCGCAAATTATAGCGAAATTCCATTGCTTGAAAGCAGAAATGCGCTTGATTATTGACAAGAAAACACCAGAATATGCCGCTGCAATGCGCCAGGCGCACCATGTTGTTTGGATCGATGCGAGGTCCGTAGATTCCTCCATGCCTGGCCCGCGTGTGGTCCGATCGTGGTGTTGAATTTTGGAAGATAGGTAAGGGGGCTGCTGGCCCATAAACCTTGAAAATTACAACGAGATCATGTTTAGCAAAACTTTCCAACACCTCGACCCGTCCACTGCCACGATTGCCTCGGAAAGTCTCACCACATGACGCTGGCTCCGCCAACCCAATGGACAAACCCACATCGCAGTAACACCAGGAAACATATATGACACAATAATGTTTGGGTGTTGATTTTCGTTGTTTCTTTTCTGTTCAAAAGATGTTTTCCACGTTTAACGTGCAAATCCCAGTAATTTTGGTGAAGATGTTACATACTCAAATGTTCGTGGGAAAACTGAACAATAAAGTACATGAGGGCATGGTGCCGTCTGTTGCCGCACGCTGCATGAATGGGCGGCGGGAGCAGCGAGTGAATTCAACTTTTCCGTTGCCGATTGGGATCGCCCATTTGGATTTTATTTTTTCGTGGTGTTGTGTTTGGTCAAAACCATGCTTAATAGTGAGTAGGAAACCAATGGAAACCTGTACATTTCGTGCCACTAGACTCTGATGAAACTGCTATTTTGCAATGTCATTGGTTGACACTTAAACCAACACATACGATATGTACCAGTGAATCCAAAATTACCAGCCCCCAATCCACAACATACGTGTCTTTTACATCTTAAAGCGGTTGACTGGATTTTTTGTGAACGCTTCCCGGGGTTGCAAAAAAAGACCTATAATAAATATGTATGTGTAATTATGTGTACATATATTGACTTGTCCATGTGCATTTCGATTGCGCAGGCTCGCACAGGGCCATCTAATAACGGGTACCAGAAATTTTGGGATCTCACGGCCACGAAAAGATATGTTTGCAGATTCGAAAGGTATTTTCACGAAGTTCGATGGCCCGGAAACGGCCACGAAAACAGCACGAAACGGCCACGAAAAAAGCGCTCACGGCCACGAAAAAACACGAAAAACACGAAACACGAAAACAGCACGAAACGGCCACGAAAAAAGCGCTCACGGCCACGAAAAAACACGAAAAACACGAAACACGAAAACAGCACGAAACGGCCACGAAAAA
>Ga0126342_10015684_pt1 | contig 13254 bp, 9 predicted proteins | sample Cyp1metagenome_FD_92528 | JGI IMG/M metagenome (GOLD analysis project Ga0126342, IMG submission 92528) | Coral microbial communities from Lord Howe Island, Old Settlement Bay, Australia - Cyphastrea 1 metagenome | ecosystem: Host-associated > Invertebrates > Cnidaria > Coral ...
ATGTATGCATGTATGCATGCATGCATGTATGCATGTATGCATGTATGCAATGTTATGTATGTATGTATGCAATGTTATGTATGTATGTATGTATGCATGTATGCATGTATGCATGCATGCATGTATGCATGTATGCATGTATGCATGTATGTAATGTATGTATGTATGTATGTATGTATGTATGTATGCAATGTAATGTAATGTAATGTAATGTATGTATGTATGTATGTATGCATGCATGTATGTGTGTATGTATGTATGTATGTATGTATGCATGCATGCATGTATACATGCATGCATGTATGCATGTATGCATGTTTGCATGTATGCATGTATGTAATGTTATGTATGTATGTATGTATGTATGGATGGATGCATGCATGCATGCATGCATGTATGTATGTATGTATACATGTATACATGTATACATGTATATATGTATGTAATATATTTCAAAAACAAGTTTTTGTATTTTGCAAAAATGGTTAATCGCGACGTTTACCCAAATTTACCCAAGTGGATTAAGGATGATTAAGGTATATTGTTTGTTTGTGGAACCCCACGTTGATTCACCATTATGGCAGACCATTCAAAGATTATACGCAACCTGGTTGGAAATTGAAACAAGAGAAAATGAACACATGTGCAAGCAAAAGACTGCAGGTCTTCTTCAACGCTTCCAAGTCTTCCCTGAAAAAAGTTGGTAAATGAATAAATACACAGTTTATATTCTATATATATACTATATAAATAATATTATATATATATATATGTTATATATATAATTATATATATATATATTATAACCATATGCCACTTGTTTGCAGTGGAACAGTGCCCCCTAGACCCCATAGGTTCATGTGTCAAGTGGGCTTTAATCCTGTTCAATGATTTCCATCCAGCTGGATCTTTGGGATGGAAGGTGCCTCCATGCTGGAACTCTGCTTGAGTAAAACAAGTGGTTTAATGGTGGTTAATAGTGGTTTATAGTGGTTGATAATGGTATAAATGAAATAAACCATTCCCAAATGGATTAATCAATATCTGATTGGTGGTGCAATAACCATCTTGAAAAATGATGGAGTTCGTCAATGGGAAGGATGACATCCCATATATGACATGGAAAATAAAATTCATGTTTGAAACCACCAACCAGATTGCATACAAATATCTGAAAGAAGAAATTGACTTGCGTCCATCCCCATTTATTTATAACAAAAGAACATGCATTGAAATACTACAGTACCCCGCAAGGTTTACCCCGGAAACGTGCTCAAGTCCTCTGTGCTTGCTGGTAGCATTGGGTCCCCAAGTCTCATGTGATACTGGGCTGGTCACCCAACTAAGGCTGTCTCACTTATCGAGTACACCCATAACTTCATGTTCGAACTCGTACCGTTATCAGTTATCACAAGCAAAATCACTAGTCACTAGTCAGTGCCAATTTTGGATACCCTGCAAACAATTAAATTCTTAGCTGGTGAATAGATAATCCCATTGATCTCAAAAGACTAAAGGATTAGTTTCTACCCATCTAAGATTGACCTAGTAGTAATCAACGATCATTTCACACGTTGCCGTTGATTCATCAATTTCTGGGCGAGGCCATGGGCCCCACAGGCCTTAGCATCTTCAATGGTCATGTTCCCTGTGCTCCTCAGCGGCGTCTAGGATGCTTATTGGTCACAACCCTGGTACCCTAGTTGCCATAAAATAGCCGATTAATGGATGGTTATCCCCATATATTCGATGATTTGTCTTTTATGGTTACCGACTATTGTACCTTTACTGTACCAAACATGGGAGAATGTACGTTGTATAAATGCACTTCATCTTACATTACCCTCTGGTAAGCGTTTACATAGCTATGGAAGCCATGGCCCATAGAAATAGATGGTTTACCTATTAATTTCATGGTGGATCTTTCCATTAGTCATAACCAGAGGGTATCTTTATCTTACATGTTTGCAGAATATGCGAACAGCAACCCATCCACCGGGTCATCCAGGTACCATTTCTGGGCTTAACCTACATACATTTCTGGCGAAGCACCTCATCTCATGTGAACCCCCCCATTGGTCGTGAAGTCCAGTTCAATTTCTGAGAAAACTACCCAGCCATGGAACCAAACACTCACTTACCCACGTCATGGTTTATCACCATTTCCCCGCTTGAAGCCACATGCTGGGGAAACAAAACACCATATTTACATGGCAAATTTTAGGTAACCAATCAACTATTTGGTTGGTTAGTATTGCGCATCCACACCTCCATTCATTTCGCAAAAGGAAGTTGGTTTATGTCCCTTTTTTCGCCAACTCACAAAGGCTTGCCCACTGCTAACCACATTGGTTTTCCTCGCCATCTACCTTATCAAGATGGCCAGTTGGGGGTTTATCCCATTTCAGACATGCCCATACAAGATGGGGCCCCCAAGATAGCTAAGTTGGTTTCTAAGTGGTTTAACTATGGTTTATGGTAGATATAACTATAGTTAACGGGGATTATCATGGTTTATAAACCAACAAACATCACTGGGGGGGCCCCATCCTGTACCAAGACTAGCTGCTTGATTCAAACCCATCTGCAGAACATGCTCGTCATTGGGCATTAGTTGATCCCCCAGTAGACTACTGGGGGGTAAAATGAAACCAATGTTTCAGACGAGTGGAGCATAAACCAATAACTTGGTATACACCTGGACATGTGACATTTGGGCTTCATTCGAGAATGAAAGAGAGCCAACCATACTTGGGAATCATCGCATCCTGTAATTTCACGTTATTGATAGTAGATGATTTATCTATTGACATGCTACCCTCTGGAAATCTAACATCACTATGGAATATCACCATTTTTTTAATTCCGTAAATCATCTATTTCTAAGGCCATTTTAAATAACTATGTAAACGTTTACCAGAGGCTAAGTTCCATTATCATCCCATTATTCACCATTGTTAACCATTGAATCACCATAAAAATAGTGGTGAACTTACCATAGCTTTTTGGGTGGATCCAACCCCCGCCTTTTTGATCGAAAATTCTCGCCAGGTGGCAACTCAGGGCCCGCGAGGGCGTAGGATTTCTGTAGGTGCCAGGTGGATGCCTCAAAAAACAATCCAGGAATCTGCCAGATGGCTGGGAAATGGCTGGTTTTTTTTGGTGGTTTATAGTGGTTGATCATGGTTAGTTAACTGGTTTTAACCACATTAGTTGTTTGAACCACTTGAGTTGAATTTCCATTGGGATATAAACCATTCCCAAATAGATTATATAAATCATTCCCAAATGGATTAATTGATATGTATATTGGTTGGTGGTTGAGCCCTACCCCTCTGAAAAATGATGGAGTTCGTCAGTTGGGATGATTAAATTCCCAACTGAATGGAAACATCAAAAAATGTTCCAAACCACCAACTAGCATTGAATCATATTTAACCCATGAAATCCAAGCACATCCCTTGATTCATGTTCCAAACCACCAACCCGTCATTTATAGCTCAGGATCCATTTGAAACCGTCATTTAGAGCTGGCTTTTCCAGGATGCCACGTTTGATTTACCGGATGGGGTGGGTTGGCATATGATGGGTTATACAGTTATACGGTAAAGGAAATACATTCATATGCATTCATGAACTCATAAATGAATTCCACTGGATTTGTTTTAGTCTACCAGTCCATCAGTTGACACACTATCTATATATATATATTCTCTGGTAAACTAACATAACTATGGTAAATCACCATTTTTTAGTTCGGTAAATCATCTATTCCGACTGGGCCATTTTTAATAGCTATGTTAAATTACCAGAGGGTAAATCCCACTATCATCCCATTATTCACCATGGTTGACCCTTAAATCACCATAAGAATAGTGGTTAAATCACATATCATCCCATATTTAATACTCTACTAGATTTGCTAACCTTGGGGATTTGACGACCCCCCCGGAAGATGAGCTTCAATGATCGTGGTAGGAGTAGGACATTGTAGGGCTTGATCATGTACAGTCCATTCATGGCATGGCTCGTAAAAAATATCCCAACAAGATACCAAGCCACGATATGCAATTGATATCTGGTTGGTGGTTGACCTACCCCTCTGAAATATATTAGTCAGTTGGGATGATTATTCCCAATATATGGAAAAATAAAAATGTTCCAAACCACCAACCAGATATGCATGCAATAACAATGAACAAATTATTGATAACTGTAGGGTGTGGTGAGCAAATACAACCAACAAATTTTAAAGCAACACATGTCACATGCTAATTGCATATAGTGGAGGAAAGGTGGTGGTGCCAAGAATAGCATGTCAATGTGTTTTCCTTTTTCAAGTCATTCAAAGGACTTTGGTTTCAACTAATGGGGATCCAACTAGCCCCAAACAAGCCATCCTTAAGAAGCCATCCTTACCTAATCACCCCGTAGCCCCTGAGCACATCTGACGCACGTCTCCGCTGGGCCATGGAAATCCTTGGCGCCCCCCAAAAAAACAACACCCAGCTGCTGCTAGCCGAATAAAACACCTAGTTTAAACAAAAAAAATGTGTGTATATATATATATGTGTTTTTTTTTTAAGCAGGGTCAATGGATGTCTATGGTAACTAAAACTACTGTTGCGGGGGTTCTTAAAACCCGTTATATAACTACATAAAACTATATATATATATATATCTACGTAGCTATACACCAACTTAGCTAACGAACTGGCGCACCGCCTGGTACATGATCTTAAAAGAGTGAACACCCAATAAGCACCTTTTGCATGGCTGGCCTTGGAAACCTCTCATACATGTCAACTCCGGATTTATAAACCATGGTTTATTGATTAGGGGGGTACTCCTCCAATAGTCATAATATGTCATTTCATCTAATGCTTTTTTTTATGGTACCCTCAGAATTAAACAGCCGTTTGGGGTTTATTAATCCAGGGTTGACATTACATGTTGTTAAGTTCTGGGTTAACGGCATAATATATGTCTTGCACCTTTCGTAGCCAGAAACGTCACCTATTGATGTACTAAACTGAGGTTTACTCACTTTGCAAACTGCAAGTACAACGAGAAGCAACGAGGCTAGCGTCTTTCAAACAAATACCCACTAAAATCTAATGTAGAATGAGCTCAGCATCAAAAGCACTGAAGATTCGTCATCCGAAACTCCAAAGGATTCAAAAGGTTCATCAAGTGCAAAGCAATGAAGATACCCTCTGGTAATTTAACAGTTTGCTTTTGAAAATGGCCATTTATAGTGGATTTACCCATTGAAAATGGTGATTTTTCATAGTTATGTAAACGTTTACCATAGGCTAATTCTAAAGGTCAAATCCTCACCTCTGTTGCCTTCACCTCTTCCATTCAAACATATTCGTTTCACCACATTACAGCCCATACGTAAGAGATCTCAAGTATCCCGCCCAGAACATAACCAAGCTGGATACCGTAACTTGTCAATTGGTGGTTTATACCAAAGATCAAAGCATTAAGATTCTACAAATCCAAGGTTTCCCTCCATTCTTCACGATAAAACCATGTTGACCCCCATATGTTGGCAGTGAAACTTGTCTTTTTGCTGGTGAAAACATGTGAAACCATAACTTTTGTCACATTCCCCCAATATTTTTGTCTGCCCACTGGCCCACATCCACATCCCCAGTGTCCCCCTAACGGCCCCTAACAAGGCGCTCGACGGAGCAACTTGATTAGGGCATCGTGGCCGCGTTTGTCTTGTAATCGCGGGTTGGCGCCTGGGGCGGTGAATAGTGATGTAGTGCTCCTGAATGATCCCATGGCAACATTGAATTTCACCGTTGCAGCTAAACTATGGTAACCATATTAACTAAGGTTAATCATAGTTAACCAGGTTTAGCCCATGGTCGATCCTATGGTTAACTATGGTTAACTATGGTTAACTATGGTTAACTATGGTTAACTATGGTTTATTGTTGATCCTAAAAGGTCCCCCTTTTGTGATGGAAAAAAGTGTAAATGTTCACTAAACCATTGATCCATTGTTCCTGGAGGGTGTTTGGTGGGGGTGGGATAGGTTGACCACCTAAACAGTTTTGTTGCGTTTCTACAGGTATCTCTAAGTGTGGCCGCGGTAGTTGGTTAAGTTGGCTGATGACAAGCTTAACTGTGCGTTTATGATGGGTATAATGTTACAACCTATTCTACCTAGACTTCCATAGGTGAACGTAAGCCAACTTATATCTCAATGGCATGACTTTCTTAGGCCCCGGAAAATTTGTCTCAACAACATGGCTTATTTTCAATTGGTTTGGCGACCATTTACCCATGTGGCTGGCTACCACAGCAGAATATCAAACTTCCCAACAAAGCTAAAGGGCAGTGTGAAAAATATGGTTCACCTGTATGATAAATAATTCTTGTCCATATATCTGGCGGAATGGAACTAGCTCACCAACCTGAAATGTTTGGTGAATCGCCGGTGGCTACTGTTTCTAATGCTAGCATTCATGTGTTTCGACGTTTGCCCAGATGCTTTTAATGGGAAAAAACTCACTACAAGGTGGTGCCCCCCAGTTATAAGTTGGTTTATAATCCCCAGCAACTATAGATATGACCCCCTAATCAACCCTAGTGAAATTGGACTTATGTTCAACTTAGCTAACTATGGGGCACCACCTTGTGTATATAAATGGCCATTTTCAATAGCAAACTGTTAGTCATTACCGGGAGGGTACCCTACATTTCTCCAGCCGCAGCTCCGCCCCAATCTCAACGTTCGGGGTACCCTTGGCCAACAAGAGCTTCACCTGAGAGGCACTGAAGGTTTTTGTCCTAAAAACTGGCGAAGCTACGCAACATCTTTAGGACTGGTTAATATAGTATTGTAATAGAATAGTGTAACCTAATAGTGTATCAGTGTAACAGTGTAACATATAGTACTTTAGTAATTAATTGTGTATGAAACTAAAACACTTTAGTTGAAATTGTAATTGTAATATATAATTATAGTAGTGTTAATCGTGCTATATAAATATATTGCCACAATTATTCTATTATTACTACACTACTGAAATTATAATAGTACTGTAATATAACAGTGTTACCTAGCCTAGCCAGTTTTCAACTAAATATATTAGGCTACAATTATCATAATATAACAGTATATAATAGCACTTTATTCCGTATAATGTATTGCTAGTGGAACTATAATTCTCCACGGACTTTATAATCACATAGTCTATCTATGTGGTTGAAATGGATATTGAAGGGAATTTGATGTATTAAGATAGGCACTAAGGAAATTGACATTTCGATGACAGCGGGCAGCTATGTGGAAATTTGATACAAAGGGTGTTCAAACAGTGTTAATTTCAAGCAGGTGGTTGCCAAATTCATGATCCTTGCTTTTCTCATCGGTAAATTCTAGTCGGCGCTCAGTGATGTCTTTCCACCTTTCTTCCTCATACCCGTTTCTGTTCACATATCCTTCTTTTGTTGCCTCTCATCCCACGCTTCTTGGGGATAAGTCTTCCAATGGACAGAACCCCTTCCACACACGACCTTCCAATCCAAGTTGGCCTTCCCAGTTGTATTTGTTATATCGAGAATCGTTCCAGTTCAACCGTATTATTGCGTGTAACTTCCCCATTATCCCATTGGTGCAAGGTTCAATCCTAACTGGTTGGTGGTATACCTACCCCACTGAAAAATGATGGACTTCGTCAGTTGGGATGATGACATTCACCAACATATGGAAAGTCATAAAAACCATGGAAGCCAAACCACCAACCAGCTAATCCGACTGTTCGCTTCCCCGAATAACTTACTGGTGCTAAACGCAGGGAATTTTCGGGAATGATCCACAATTTTCTAGTAGTAATCATCCCAGCAACCCCCAGCAACCCATCCATTCCCTGCGTTTAGCACCAGTAAGTCTTTCTCATCAAATTAAAACCAATATAGCTATTGAAAATGGCCCGATCGAAATAGTGGATTTACCCATTAATAGCATGGTGATTTTCCAGTTGCTTCCCCGAATAATCACCTCCCATTCCCCAAGTTCTTCACCGTTCGGCACAGCCCAGTCCCAGCGACGATTCGAAAGGTTCGTTGATGACAGGCCCAGTGCAGAGAGCACGTGCCATCAGTGCCTACTTCGACAGCTTGCGAGTTGTTGGGTAATGTGGTGATTTTCTGAGAATTTCCATCGCAAGAACATGATTTTCCATTGATTTTACATGCAAACGTTTACCAGAGGGTATAGCAACCACAGTTATGGCACGAAATACCAGTTATAAGTACTAACAAAACCCATTTATGACATGTAAAACCCAGTTATAACCAGTTATAACCATTTATAACGATAATGAAACAATTATAGATGATTCAGCTATTAAAATGGTGATTTTCCATAGCTATGTTAGTTTACCAAAGGATATAACGGCGAATGATGGGATGATATGGGATAAAATGTGGGTGAAACAATTTCATAAACCATCCCCCAGTCGTCACCATTTTTACAAGTGGTATGGTTACCATTCCCAGTCATGAGTTTGTTTTACCCACATTAAACCCCAATGAATTTGACTTGGCTAATATCCATTTAGAGTGGTTAGGATGGTTATTGTGATGATAGTGGTTATATAATATATACATGTATTCTATGCACAGTGATTATCAAGTACAATAAGTCCTAAACCATGTAGAACCATTGTGCAATAGGTACCCCTTATAACCATCATCTTTGGCGAAGTCTATTGAGGTCACTACCAATGACCTAGTAATATGGTGCTTTTCTTCTCACCAATGTGTTAAATATCCCTACAAACCATTGTAGTAAACATTATTTTTTAGTAGCAAAACAGGGTATTAATGTGTTGGCAATCCTAGTAGTATGGTATTTAACACAACGTTTTAGGAATTTTAACAATCCAACATCGTGTATAACACGTTTTTGTCTTGTCAACCTGAAATGGTGATGTATAGCCAATGTAACATTACATACCCCCATATGGATCCATATGGCACCCCAAAATGGACAAATCCAATACTAAACAAGGGCTTCCAGGGAGTAAAAAAGATGTATAACTCGTTTCACATGTTGATAGAAACGGATTAACTAATGTCCGACTAAAAATGATCTTACTTTTTCTTTTTTTGGTACTCGCTATATGTTTTTTTCATTAATAACCAGTAAATGTGAGGCCCCCAAGATAGCTAAGTTGGTTTATCACTCCAATAACTATGGTTTATGGTACGCAAATTACGAATTAGTTTCTGGGGCTTATCTAAACCAACGTTCACATCACTGGGGGGCCTCACATTGCAGTAAATGTACTAGAAACCATTGAAGATATTGAACGATGCCTGACAGGAGCCAAAGCTGGAGGATGAAAGATCCCTAGCTGTTTAATTACTCCATACCCAAACCCAAATCGTGAACTATCGCGACCTTTCACCGACCTCACTATAAATGATGGTTATAGTAGGTCGGATTAATGGGCTGTTTTTCATACATGTGTTTCCTGTAGAGGATTAGATCGTCATTTGCGGTGACACATTCCGATTCCCAAGCGAATACGGAGCTTTTAAGGGTTTATTAACAACCAAGAATGGCGAATCTTAACCATCTGTCATCCACTTTTGATCAATGACCATTTCAGGATCCTAAATTGGAGGTACCTACCACATATAAGGCCTATATAAGGCCTATGTAAGGGAATATCACCCCAAAATTGGGCCTTATATGGTACAGTACCTCCATCCGTGTTTTTTCCAAAGCAATCCATGGATTCCGCCGAGAAACTGCAGCGCGCATCGATGTCAGCTCCGCTGTCCAAGAGCAACTCGCACATTGCCATGTCACCAGCCTGCCGTCCATAGTTTTTTTTTTTTCCCAGATTGCTGGAGTCGAAGATTTAAAAGAGAATTTAGCTAAGTTGACTACAACGTAAAAATGGTGATTTAACCACATAAATGGGTTGTTCAATGGGATTTATAGCTGATTTATGATAGCTAAGTTGGTGAACATAACTCCAATTTCACTATGGTTTATAGTAGATATAACGAACTAGTTAATGGGGTTTAGAAACCAACCATAACTGGGGGGCACCACATTGTAGCAACAAATGGTACTGCTTGGGGTCACATTCGCCAAACCGTGTTTTATTTTCGGGAAAATCATGATGGATATACTGTTTTCACGTGTTTTCATATTATCATAGAATTGGATGATGGGACAATTTTAACTGGAAAACCCTATATTTGATGGTAAAGACCATGGTTTCCGGTTCCGGTTAAGATTTTCCCTTAAACCAATCCATTGATATTAGCAAAATTTGGGTGTCTAAAACTCATATCAAAACGATCCTAACATTTCAATAACTATCTGAATGACACATGATATGGACATGGGTCGTGCTAATCACCACCAGTTTATGGAAGATAAAGTTTCAGCTTTACCAGCCAGTGTGACCAGCGGACGAGTAGATCAACTCATTGATATTTCAATTATCTTCCTGTGGGTTTCGACATGATCTTCGCATAATAGTTTATAAGTACATGCATTTGGTCAGTGAATATTCCAAAGGTTTTTCCATCAAATGTTCTATATAGTTTTCCGTCAGTGCATGTTTCACAAGTAGATGTATTTCGAACATATACAGTAAGTACAAATTTGATGGTTTCCTAAAATAGGGGTATCCCTAAATCATCAAATTTTTTGGTAGGTTTTTCCATGAAAATAAACCATCCAGCTATTGGGGGTATCCCCATTTTAGGAATCCCCCAAGTATAAACCTATATGGATAATATCTTTATAACAAAGAAAAATATAGAATATATCTAAATCATATGTTCTGTTGAATAAAGTACCTATGTTTGTCCTTTGTTGAATATATTCTTACAGTTATGACCCTGTACCAGTGATAAGTACTAGCAAAACCCCATTGTGGAATGTATAATCCCATAGAAATAACCAGCTTTAACATGCTTTAACCATTTATAACAATCATGAACCATCTATAGACGATTCAGCTATTAAAATGGTGACTTTCCATAGTTTTATTAGTTTACCAAAGGGCCATAACTGCATCATGTGCCAAAAAATAATGTAATTACTGCATTGAACCCCATTATAAAGCCATAAAAGTGGATTGCATCATGTAGAACATTTAAGTACATATCATTGTATTTTTGTTCAATATCTTCTTATCATGTTCCAAAGGTCCAGCACTTCACCACGCTTCACCACGCCTTGGCAGCTTGAACCAAGGCTGGGCTGCCGCGCTCGTCGCGCTCCAAGGGATTGGCCTCCGCCGGCGTGTAGCGTGTAGCTATGGGAAATGGAGACCTGTAGGTGATTTACCTATCCCATATGCGCCATGTATAGTGATTGAAGTGGTTTTTAGTGGTTTATAGTGGTTTATAAGTGGTTTAAAGTTTATAGTGGTTGATTTACCTATCTGGTTGGTGGTTGACCTACCCCTCTGAAAAATATGAAAGTCAAATGGGTGTATGAAATTCCTAACTGAGTGGAAAAATAAAATTCATGTTCCAAACCACCAACCAGCTATTATAGTTGCTTTATAGTCATATTGATTGGTGGTTATATTGATCCCTTCTGTTTTTTTGGTGGTATTCAAAGATTAATGTTGGTAAAACAAAGATAAACCACCCATTTGATCCATTTATGGGCCTTATGAAAATAGTCGACTCGAACAATACCTTCTGGTAATTTGACATAGCTATTGAAAATTGCAATTTATTTTGTTGAATTACCCAATAAAAATGGTGTAATCACCATAATAGGTAGGATAAATAAACAATTCCAAAGCGGGAAAGGAGAACATGGCAATTTCCTAGAACATCCTAGAACAAACTATAGTTTGCTATACATAATGTGGGAAACCTAAGGTTTTTTACCTATCCTGTGGGGATGTACTGCAAAAAAACATATACCCAAAGTCTTAAAGTATCCAGCCTAAGGTTGACCCAATAGATTAAAGACCAATTTTCTTGGATTCCCTCAGGAAACCCATAAAAAAAAAAAATCTCTCCAGCAGATCCCCGGGTCCCAGTGGATTTCCCATGGATTTCCAGCCTGTTCCGTATCCAAGAGCCAAGCCACCAAATCCACCTCAGAATCAGGAAGTGAGGCTACCGAAAGGTGGAGATAGAAGCAGTCAGGATAAGTGAACATTATCAATGAATATGTGTATATATATATATATATATATATATTTATGTATATAAAGATATGATCCACACACATATGTTTATATATATATAATATTTATATATATATATATATAATATATATATATACGCCTGTGTGTGTGCATAAATTTGCCTACGTATATATATATATATACACAAATCAAGAAAAATCAGAAAAATGGTATGATAGAATCAACGATTGCGGTGGCGTAGGAGGCAAGACACAAGCGATCCAAACGACAAGCAATATATTGTGCGCAGTCGAGGCCCAACGATTCAAACAGGGTTGGAAGATGGACGACCGTAGCTCAGGAGCTATGATCAACAGCTTTGTTGAATATCCGGTGATCAGCTACCTGTCCCCAAACAAAGCAAAGATTGCGGTGTTTGGAAACTTACTTTGGGTGGGGTCCCAAAAAATTATTCTTGGTCTATAAACCCCAATAACACACAGTAAACCATACCTACTATGGTTGTAAACTTGTAAACCTACTTAGCTGTCGTTTGGGGGTTTCCCCGTACTTTTTTAGTTGATCGGAAGGCACCATGGGTGGCCTCATCACGCTGTTGAATAGAACTTGAAGTGGTTTAACCATTCCGCCGACGATCAATTGCCACATTAAATAATCTGGTTGGTGGTATACCTACCCCTCTGAAATATACTAGTCAGTTGAGATGATCGTTCCCAATATATGGAAAAATAAAAAATCCAAACCACCAACCACAACGGCTCACGCGTGCAAAAGACTTGATGTGTCTTCCGCTCCGATCTTCCGTCTAAAGCAACTGTGTAACTGGTCGACTAGTTACACAAAATCCAGTTCTCCCTGATTTCATTCACACTTTCATGCAGGATGGCGCCCTTCAGTTATAAGTTCGTTCATAAACCCCATTAACATCCATTAACTAGAATTATCAAAGTTGTCAAAGTGCGAAGATTTCTCCATCCATCGACAGTACAGGAGGCAGCATTCATTCCTGTCACCATTGGTTGAGATGGTTCATGTCTGAAGGTACCGGCCTTTGGATCTGTCTCCGTCAATGGCAAATCTAGAGCAC
>Ga0126342_10015685_pt1 | contig 13253 bp, 12 predicted proteins | sample Cyp1metagenome_FD_92528 | JGI IMG/M metagenome (GOLD analysis project Ga0126342, IMG submission 92528) | Coral microbial communities from Lord Howe Island, Old Settlement Bay, Australia - Cyphastrea 1 metagenome | ecosystem: Host-associated > Invertebrates > Cnidaria > Coral ...
CCGTGAAGTATTGGCTGAAAAGAGCCGCGGAGCGAGATTCATGAGGCGTTGAACACCCCTCCTTGTCCAATCGATTCCAGTGACTCTTCATATCCTACTTGAGCACTTCTACCGCTTGCATATGATATAATAAATGTATATTAATATATTATATATATAATATACATATAATGAATATTGAATATTATCGAACCATTGGCCTAGTGGATGGTTTGTACGCAGGAAAGAAACATGCGCACGCAAGTCTTTGAGAAAACCAAGATGTGTCAGGATCTCAAGGATCCACAGATGCCTTCAGTTTCTGTAGATATTTCGTGTCCGAGGCAAGTTCCACATCCTGGGTGCTTGTGCCAAAGGCGCCAGCTGTCGATTCGCGCATTTCCCGTTGGGCCCTCGTTGAGCGACACACAAAAATGACAGAGACATGATGAGACCTCGTGTGGAACAGTGTCATACGATGGAGACACTGAGATAAAGTCTCTAAGGTCTGAGTTGAACAACTTGCCGGACCTGGCCCTGGCACTCAGCACGCACTCTTGCACTGTGGTTTCCAAGAAGCTGCGTGCTGATTTTGATGATGTCAACTTCAGTGCACCAATCAAATTTCAACTTTCATGATTTAATCCTCTAGCAATGTTGGAAAGGGTTGCTGCGTCACTGCTACATCAAGGCGTGCACTAAGCTATGCAAAGCTCTCATCGCTACCGGTCTCTGTGACAATCCTGAATGCCGATATGCACACAGCCAAGAGGACTGAAACGAAACGAGAAGTTGATGGGGGAGACTGTACCATCCACTTGCGTCACTTGCGTCACTTGCGTCACTTGCGTCACTTGCGTCACTTGCGTCAGTTCATTGGTTCTGAACTTTGGCACACGCACTGGTTCTCGGCAATCACCATGCTGACATTCGCCCAGGAAAACTAATTCATCATTTAATTTTTCTTGTTGGTCGGACGTTGAGGTTCCCAGGTGTAATCATCTTTAGACTCTTTCGTCTCTATGGACCAGTGGTCATCATGTTGCTTCAAGTTGAGAAATGGGCAGGAGCTCCGTCCGATGCCATTCGGGCAAGCTGTTGTATATGGAGCACCTGGAGCTGAACGCGAGAAAGAAAAACGAACCGGCCCACAGCAGGGATCTTGGAAGCGTTGAACATCGTTGAAGTAAAATCCCCACCTTTGCAGACCTGGCTCAGCTCACTGTCAGGCGCAGGTCTGGACCTTCTTTGCCACCCACAAAAATTGGGCTTCCGGATATGATATGTCCATGATGTTTCCATGTGTTTCCATGTTTTTCCTCGTGTTTTATCCGTTTTGCGTCAAATTTTGAGGGTGCATTTTCTGCCGCATTAGATGTCAAGATCTTGGACTTGGTGCGGCTCTGAGGCTCACTGTTGGAGCACTGATCCAGCCAGTCGGCCAGGTTGTCCCGGTGGCACCCAGCATCTCAGACTGCGCTGGGGGAAGTGAGGGTGAGATTTGGCCAGCATCACAGCATCCACTACATAAGACTACATAAGTCGATACACAATGATACACATGGATTAGGCATGGATTAGGTCTTGACTCTTGAAATCTCTTGAAGCATTTGAAATACCCCTTGAAATAAGTTTAGTTTGGCTAGACAGATTCCAAGCTCCTCATCCTGGTGAATTTCTACCATCCTGACCATCCTGTCCTCAGGAAATCCTGCCCCACCTGCACCAGGGATGCACATGCAAACGGCTCGCATCCTAGTTTAGGTGAATCTTTGCCAACTGAACCGAAGAAGGGACGGGGAACTCCCTTCCAGAACTTGAGAACATTGCCGCTGTTGATCTTTGCAAAATCACATGTGAAGTGCAGATATTGTGTAATTACAGAGAGTTTAGATGCATGCTAAATGACCTAGGCCTTGCATCGCCAGCCGCCAATGATGGGACAGGAGAGGCAGCCAGGTGTAGGATTTGCGATATGATTTTGTCCAAGAATGCTGGTTACTGGTTACTCCAACATGGTAGACAATTACATACAATTACCAGTCATTGAGCACATGATGACAATTCTATGGGATTTGATGGGTCGCCCATTTTCTCACAAACGCATACAAAGATATATCAAAGATATCCGGGCAACATAAGCCTTTGACATCCAGATAGCATCGGGACATCTCGGGACCGCAAAGGAGAGTGCATACCGTACCGACTTCAGTTGTGAGCTTAGCATAGATTGGTCGCGAATGTTGGCAGGTGCTGCTTTGACAGCGGTTTAGTATGGTTTAGTTGGAGGAATCTCAATCTGCCAAATTCTGCCATGTTTGGAAGGTCGTTGGGAGTCAATGGCGCAGGAGGCATGGCCGCGACTGGACGTTTGAAAAACTTGCGCTTTCCTATGATATCTTCATCCGCGGAGGAAGAGATAAGCCCTGGGAGGCAAAAGATACAATATGTTGTGCCGCCCATTCGCAGCTTTCTCCATGGTTCAAGCGAAACTCTGAGGGGTAGACATGTACAAGTGCCAAGGCTGCCGAGAAGATATTGATATGCATTCAGTACCTTTTTGATACACGGCGTGTTTTTGCAGTTTGCGAAAGTGTGCTGGCCTACTGCAACGTGTAGGCGGGCATATTATACCAGGGCAGCAGTGAATTTACTTATATTGCCCAAGATGTTGCAATGGCACTCCCTGACCAGCATTTCCTTTCCAGTACCAAGAGCAATTTCTTTTGCAGGCGTGCTGAAGTTCGCTGGAGATAGAACTGCAATTCTCTTATTGAATTTGATCTGTGCTCGTGTGACTAGCAGAATGTGCGTTTCCTTTGTCCATTTGAAGCACGTTTGAAACAGGTAAATAATTTTGTTTTATGAGAAAGATCCAGCGGCTTTGCCCCTTGAATTGCCAAATGTTTTTCAAAGTGAAAAAGCTGTAGCTTCTGTCCCACACGGTTGCTTGTAGCAAGGCATGTCATGTAGCCCCCGTTGCTACATTCGAGGTCATTAAGCACATCACTAATGCAAACCGTCCTGCCCTCACCATCCATGGCGAGAGGTCTAGTGGTCATGTGCACGTTGTGCGGCTTCTGCAATGCCCTCCGAGAATCTGGGCAAGATTTAGCCATGCCACAGTCACCATATCGGGGTCTTCTTAAAATGGGGGATCCCCAAAACCCATAGGTTTCAAATGGTTTCAATATGTTTCAATACTAACATGAGCCGATTTTAGATGGTACCCATGGGTACCCCTATGAGATTGGAAACCTCCATACCTTGGAAGTCGAGCGATTTCGAGCCGCCATGAGCCTCCGGATATGGGTATGGATCAATACCTATTAATACCATTTTTAGGGGGATGAACATCCATTTACCAGCTATTTTGATGTTCACCAGGGGTACAGATTTTGACACACTGCCATATCACCGGCACCAGCCCAGGACTCGGGCCAGGCGACTTCACTACAATGGAGTGCTCCAAGAATATTCGAAGACCAAGCTTTGGGATTTGGCAATATCCCTGCTTCAAAGCTTGCCAAGCCAGAAGGTCCGGCCTGACAAGGCGCAGCTAGTAGTTGGTACAGGTTTTCAACATGTTTCAAAGAGATCTGGTATTCTCTTTCAAAACACACAAGTTCTTCTATTACTAACTGTAAGGGTCTTGTCTTATTCAGATGTGTTGGGACTGGTTGTCTCTTTGTAGACTCAGTAGACAAGCAGTTCACTTCGAGAGCCAGGTTTTGAAGATCTCCTCTTGGGTTTTGCTGGTCTAGAATGCCGCAGGCCAGCTTCAACATTTCGATCTATGCATGTGATGAAGCAAGTTGCTGGCCGTGTGCTTTGCTTCTTTTCGACCTTCTGAAATCCAGCTATCTCTTGCCGAGCATCGTCACTTACAACAGTACCATCCGCGCCTGGGCACGAGATTCTTGGCAAGGCGAGAGTCTGCGAGATGTGCATGTGGCAGCTGTGATCCACCACAACAAATCCCAATAGTAATTGGATAGCAATTTCCATCAATTTCCCCTGTCATCAGGAAATTTCAGGAACATCACTTGTCACTTGCCTTGGCCAACTTGGCCTGGCTCAGGATAGTTGGAGGCAAGCTCTGCAGTTCTTGCAGCTCGTGGACCACCCAGACGCTTTGACAGCAACGTATCGGACGTATCGATGCCGACGTGCTGCTTTGCAATTCGTTTTCAGTCGCGGTTCTGCAAGCCCTGAATTTTCGAGTTCAGAGTCCATCTTATCTATCTCATGGAAAACCTTCCGTGATAAGTAAGCTTTTGCCTGGATGTGACAGACAAGACGTGTTCAATGCTGTACTAAATCCTATTCCACATCAAATGCGCTTTCGCATGGTTTTCGGCTTGATTCAAGCTCTCCAATGAGTCTGTGCATGCTTGGAGACATGAATGTCATTCAATCGTCCCCATAAGTGTTTTCTTTTCCTATTGAGAGGCAGCTCAGCATGTGTAATGTGTAGAAAGCAGATGGTGAGGATCTTGTTGGCTGCAATACGAGCTTACGTGCGGCAAGTTGGTGCCAAGCGCTGAACGTATTGGATGAGATGCAAAGTGCAGCTATGGCTTCTCGGTGTTAAGGGACAGATGCACGACGGTTGTGACACTCGATATTTCCTGTGACCTGACAATTGCATCTCGTGAATTGCAGGCTTTGCCGATATGAAAGGAAAACATGTAGAATCTAGAAATGGGTTTGTCTGAAAATAGTGTACCCCTACACCCAATGGTTAATGATCATTATCCCTACTAAATGGCTATAATTGGGGGGTATACCCCATTTTCAGACATACCCAAATGGTCAGTTGCACTTTCTGCATCTTTATGCCAGGTTCCTGACATTGTGAGCCAAAACAGCGTGCTTTACTCTCTGCAGAAGGGTGCGCAATGGCAGACAGCCCTCACAACGCTCGACACCTGCCATTGCTCCTCACTGCAGACAAGCTCTGTGACCTACGGAACTCTCCTCAAACTCTGCAAGGAGTCTCTTCATAGTCTGTGTATGTCTGTGTCAGCAGTGTGTCTGTTTTGGATGCTGGATCCTAGTTCGGTCTTCTGGGGAGAGTGCCCCTTAACCATGCGTAGATGTTTTTTTTTTACCACGCGCACTTTTTTGTCTTCTGGGTGCATGACACAGGTTTGCATTGACAGGGCGAACAGTGGAAAGCCCGTTTCAATTCTGTCAGGACTCGTGGCTTCTAGCTTTGCACAGCTTGCAGAGGATGGGATGGGTGAATCTTGAGTCGAACGTGGTAATTTCTGGCAGCATGATAGCCTCCTGCGAAACTGTGTCACTGTGGCTGAGAGCTATGGAACTCTTACAATACCCAAGCATCATTGGTTGCCTGGCTTTGAACGTGGCAAATCCATGTGCAAAAACAACGCAGTGGTATCATTATTCCATAAAAGATGGTGATCCGTGTTAGAATGGCGTGACTAGAATGCAGAAAGTTAACTCAGTAAGCTCATGGAGCTTTGAACAAGAAGTAGTGTATCCTGCAAGTCTGTCGCTTGGAGACATATCCCAACTTATGATAACTTATGTATCAAGATCTCATCAACATTGTTTTTTCATGTTTTTTCTTTTTCCTAAAAGAATCTAATAGATATCCAAGAACATATTTCGCCAACTTGTGTAGCTGTCGTCTCCTTGCAATGTGCTAGTGGGACATGGTGTGACTTCGAGTGGCAGCTCACTTGAGTTTGAGGATGTTTCAACTCCCAATGCTATCCAATGCTGACCCATCAGGGTATCAAACTGGCTACTCGTATCTCTACATGGCAATTAAGACCAATTGATAGGTTTGGCTATCTCCTGCGACTGGCAGTTTGGCTGTTTCTTTCTTGCCTGGTTTTGGGGATTTTGAACCACCCCCTTGGAAGTCTGGAAAATATCGGAAACTAGTGATCATCCGATATCATCTCGTCATTTCGTCGTTTCGCTGAGGTTGTAACAGTCTGATCCACAGCTGTGGCAGATCTTCCCGTTGGGTCCAAGCGGCACATCTCTTCACAGCACTGAACACTACAGGATCGCGGCCAAGCATTCAGAGCACTGGGGCAGTCACTGCAGCGCTTAGCCAGGTGCAAGTGGGGGTTGTGAAGGGTGATCACTGGCCTCCCCAGCTTCACCGGAAAGTTCTTGGGTTTACCACATGAACATGATAATAAATAAATAAATAAATATATATATATACACACGTATAATTGTATATATAATATTATTACATATATATATATATATAATTACATATTAATATATATATATATATATATATAATTACATATTAATATATATATATATCGATATTGATATAACATGCAGGACAAGTCCAAACAGTCCAGCTGGTGCATTTGATGATTGCTTTGCCATTTTTCACAGGCAAGGGCACTGAAAAGAAAATTATGGATATTTCCCATCCGACAGGAATCTGGCTTTGTGGAGACACTGCATTGACTCCGGCTTCATACTGCAGCTTTTGGTAGCCGTAAAATCACTGTCCTTGTTGGAGATGGATCTGTGGATGGAACCTGATCTCCCCTCGTTTGTGAGACGAGTCAGGCCGCCTTATGGCAACGTGCAACACGTTTTGCACCACTTCAGCTGGTGTCCTCCACAAGTTCTTGGGCCAAATTTGAACATCCACCCACCACATACAGTACACCCAGCATCACCTTGAAGCACAAACTCTGTGTATTGTGAGAAGTTTCTCGTCAATCAATAGCGCCTCCAGCTAGATTCTTCCAACTCTTTGCACCATTTTCAATAGGTTGTGGCAAACCATTTTCATGAAACTTGATCGACAGACCCAAGGACTCACGGATGCAGTGGGGATGACCTGTGTATGCAGAGATGCTTTGCTGAGGCGTCATCAGTGCGTGCGAGAACTCTGGAAAGTGGCGGCATGCTAGTGCCTTTGACTGAAATTTGGCCAAAGCTGTTTCCGGCTGAATCAATGGCCACTGGTCATTCCGATCTTATCCAATCTTACTGAGCTTCCACAATGAAAAGTGGGTGCCTTCAGAGCTTCCTACCTCGGTGTCTTTGGTGCTTTTCGTATCTTTTCGTAGAGCCTTGAAACTTCAGCATTGCAGGCATTCAGCTTGTTTTTTTGCCTACATTTCTGTGTGGGGAGATTCTACAACAGTGTAAGCGGTTCCTACTTGATCCTACCTGTGCTGAAGTTTTGAAGCAGCGCTGATACCAGCCGCGTGCACAAAGCATCATCTATGAGTCCATGGTTGTTAAAGATGGATATTTTATGTCCAAAGTTGCTGAGTGCAAAAAAAAATCTTCATTTTGCCACAACCTGTAGGTGCCGTTCTCGACGCCATGAGATGTGCGAGTGTCACACCCAATGTCATTACTTACAGCTCCTTGTTTGCAGAGAGGAGTGCTGCACATTGTCAAGTGGATAGACTCATGATTTTACTCTGAGTCTAATATGGGTATGGATCAATACCTATTAATACCATTTTTAGTGGGATGAACATCCATTTACCAGCTATTTTGATACACTGCCATATCAACCTTTCTTCCAGAAATGGGGTACCCCATGGTACCCCCAAATCCAATGTTGTATCATTTTACCTGTGAGAGACGAACCCATTTGTGGTCATTATGCGGTGTGCTCCGCGTTGACTGGACAATGTTGTACATAAAATGTTGCTTCGCTGTGTAAAGTCAGAATGGATACACGACTAAATGCTTACACACATCTCTTGAAGGCGTGACAGCAATTGCATCACTGAATGTCAATGGGAAACGTTTGCCACATGCACAGAGAAAATATCTTGAAACGGAATCGAGGTTGCGGAGTTGCTCCAGTCTGTCGTAGGTAAAGTTCTTGCACATTATTGCTACAAGTATCAGAAGTGAGGGACAATTCTTGATTTTACCGTATTGTACCGTATTTTACCATATTATGTGCCCAAATTTCTCTGGTGTTGGGAGCATCCGCCTGTGCGCCTGGGTTTCCAGAGGCAGTGCCATCAGTGCTTTAGAGAAGGCTGGTCGCTGGAAAAAGGCGATGAAGATGCTGAGAATCTGGGATTTTCGGGGCCAAGGAGTGTCCCAAAATTGTCATTTACAGTTATCAAGTTTAATCATATGGGTATGGGTCAATACCTATAGATACCATTTTTAATGGGATGAACATCCATTTACCAGCTATTTTGGGGTTCACTAGGTACCAGGGTTTTGACCCATCCCCATATTTCATCGTGATACAATGGGATACAACAGAGGTATCCAGGAATGACATGGCCAACAATGTGAAGATGGATGAAGATGGATTAGTCCAAAGATGGGGGATACGACATTTGTGGCCATTTCAATGCAGAACATGATTATCGACCTGATGTTTTTTTCAGAGAAACCCAAGATGCTGCATGGATCCGTATTGCTGTTTGCTACTACTGCTTATGAGCAATGGACCTCCAAGGAAACATGGAACAGATGAAGGTCATACCGAATGATGTAAGAATCTCGGCAGACACTCGACATGGCTCTTGGGGCGGCTGCCCTTCAAACATTTTCTCAAGCGGAGTCTTGCATGATTTGGTGAGTCATTAGGAGTGTTCTCACTTGGCCTATCTTGGAGTACAAGATGTTAAACCATTGAGTAAAACAGACAAAACCAGTGCATGTCAACTCCAAGTTGATTGAAGGGCTATATAGATTTGTATATAGTACAAATGCAAAGAGATTAAGCCAACTAAGGCTACACTGGAGCATTGGGTGCTTGCGAAAAAGCCACTAGGCACACCAGGCGGATGGACATGGCATAGATCGCACATGCCAGGCTCACTGCTCGTAGTTGGCCGTATGTTTATTGGGAAGTGGATTTAGCATATGAGTTGGCCAATGAGACCAGCAGCCAAAGGTCATCTGTGTCTCATTGGCGAGATCTGTTTTTGCTCAGAATATACTCTCTCAAGCCTGCCCTGGGGGCTTCCGCGATCGTGGAGAAAAAGAGTATCACATCAGTGACAGGGTCTTCATTCGTAAGGATATCTTTCACTGAAACACCTTCGCGGCAAGAGTTGAAATTAGGGGCAGAACGGTTACTGACGACAGCATCAATGTCTCAAACAAAAAAAAACGGGAAAAACACATGTTCCTGAGATGCAGAGATGCTCTGCGGTTGTGGAGAAGTTTGCAAGTTCTTGAAGGTCAAATTGTAAGGATCAACAGCTTCACTCCCAGTCAGTTGTCAGGATGTGGCATCGGTAGCATCTGATGGCTATCGCCAACTAGGCCACTTATTTTTGGAAGCTGCGACCAAGAAAAACCAACGGGGGTCCTTAAAGTTGACATTTTTCAAGAAGTCTCTTGCATTGATGGCACACTTTTGGATGTGTTCTTATTTTTGGACACCAGATATAGATCTTGCTTTCTGAAACGCTGATACACTTCGCTGCGAAACAGCCGTTGTCTCCATTTGTTTCCTCAACGCCACAGGACTCCTGGGGGTCGCAGCCTTGGAACTTTCATTGAAGAGGGCCACTACAAGAATTGCAACTGTCTGAAGACCTGCTTAAAATGAGTCTTCCTGATTCTTCTTGGCTTAGTATGTCAAAGCAATGTCCGATCGTGACAAAATTATTCGACGTCCAATAAAAAACACCAGCCAGTCGCTTTGAGCCTTTGGACATTCACTACCCATTTTGTTTGCAGTGCATTGCTGCTGACTTGTCACCCCACCTGCGCTTGCAACGCCTTGCAATCTTGCAGGTCCGCAACACAACTCCTCCGCGCATGCCAAAGGTCAGGACCCGGAAAACGGCCCACTTCATCCTTTGGGTCTTGACGCCATGATGGAGTAAGATGTTGTTTGTGACCAAATTGTGATAACATTTGAGTCCACTAGGGCGGAACTGCTTTAGCTGTTGAGATATGTTGGGGTTGACAACCACCATGTGGGATCAAGGTTTCTTCGGCTGCCGCTCGCCTATGCACGATGGGGCAAGACACAGAGGACTGGGAGATACGTGCCTCACATCATTCGCATGGCTAACTATCCTTATACCTGGGTTTCACCAACATTGACCAACCATAATGGGAGTATAATTAGATATAATTAGATATACATAATTAGTATATTGACAGCATCGGATAGCATCAGTATGCCTAGGTCGTGTCAAGTCTTTCATTTTGCTTGATTTGGCTGGGTGCAGGAGCCGGTGGAGGCCCGGTGCAAGGGCTGTTGTCAAAACTGGTTTTGGAAAAGCTTCGACAGAAATGGTATATCAAACGATAAATCTTGAGGAAGATAATTCAACTACACTAATCATTGAGGAAGATAATTGCACTAATAGTCACTAATCCACTGTGATATTTCGATATGACATTGTATGAATAGCAGTCTTGGTCTTGACCACCTTCAGCTGCTTAGAATAAAGACCGGCCAGACCTGTGAGGCCCTTCGTATGCCTTCAGCCAATGAGCCGGTGGGGTGCTAAGTGGCCTCGCAGTAGCTCAGGTCTAGGTACCTCTGCAGTCGGGGTAGGTAATGGAAGATTTCAAAAGATGTAAAGAGGCAGTGCCCAAACTTCGGATGCAACAGATCTTGAAGTGTCGACGTTGGCAACAGCAGCATGTAGTGACTGTAGTGAACATGCAAACAGACCACCATGGATTTTTGAGCGTTTCTATCGCAGGGTGTCCTTTACTGGCTCAGATCTTGCATCATGAGCCGAATCCGCATATGTGTAGTCATTGGCTTGCAACAGAATCTGGATGATGTGCTGCAGGAGGCCAAGGAAGTGGCCGCAGCCGCCAAAGAATCCGGACTCTTTGACAAGGTCTATGAGCTGATTGGTCAGGAAGCCACTGCTGAGAACATCAGATCAAAGCTCAGTGATGCCGTCCGAGACTTGAGGGACAACTCACTGCTGGTGGTTTTCTATGCTGGCCATGGCTATTTCGAATCAGGTTTCACTTGGATTAAAACAGCAGAGGCACCGATTGCCTTGCAGAAAGAAGTTTTCGAACATGTAAAACAGTTGAGACAAAATGATGGAACAACACGCCGTAATAGCTTGGATTTTGGTTTTGTTTTCTCTTGTTGCCGAATAGCAGACCCGGATGGCCTACAGCAAGATCGAGATACATCTCCACCAGACTACAAAGATCTTGCTGGTGACACCATTATTGAGCTGCATGCCTGTCAGCCGGGCTCCTGCGTTGTTGATTCTGTTCTCCTAGGATTTGCCTTGGCATACTACTTGCGAAAGAAGCCTGCAGACTTTGAGTCAATGCTGCAGAGTGTAAGCACTGATGTGCGTTATTTGTCTATAGACCGCATTCAACCGTATACGAAGAAGGTCGAATCGAGTCTTGGCGCCAGGATTCCACAACTAGCTCCATAGTTCTTGTGTTGCATCGTGTTGCTTGGGTTCCTTGTAACATTGTAACATGACACTTGCAGCGTGTGATATCATTCAATTTCTCCCACTGCCACTTTTTGAATCCTTACTTTGCAGCCAGCCACGACATTTTGTGATGTGCAGTTGACATCCGAGTGTCTGATTAAGACGCATCAGGACAAACGCCCGAAACAATGCACTTGTTCCCACTTGTTTCCACTTGCTTCCATGCTTGCCCACTTCAAACTCAGGAATCACACGATCGTGTTGCATAGTGGCAAAACTGACAGTCAGAATCCGATTATGGGAGAGGCTGAGCTTCGCCACTTCAAGGACGCATTTCTGCTATCTAATCACATATTCGAAGCAATACAGCAAGAAATGAAAGCTGCAAACCCAATGCGGTCATACGAGAATGTGCGTGGCGAGCTCGCAGAAATGGCAAGGTTGATTGCCGGCATGGGAAAACAGGTTACAAATCTCCAGATTCAATTGAGTGTCCTGTGCCAATGGCCCCTATCTGAAATGAATGCGACATTGGAAATATGGATGAGAGAACCTCAGCTTTCCGAATATCTTGCTGCATGTGATAGAGACATCCAGAACTGGCAACTTATACCTTCAACACCGAGAGAGGCTTTCTACTCAGCCTTGAGGAAAGTCTCAAGCGGCGGACTGCGAGATCTCCACAGTCCAGCAATGTGTGCACGTGTCAAATGTGTCAAAAAATTCCTTGGTCTCTTTGTGTCCAGCATCTCGGTTTTGTTCCCAGGTGAAGTAGAGGAGTCGAGCGAGCAATCATCGGATGTCGATGGGTGTTCACATGACCCGGAGGTTCACCAAACTCATTTGCGTATCCCTGACGCCGACGCCGCAGACTTCTCGGAGAGGGAACGTGCAGCAGTTCTGGATGCACTGTATGATATGCTGAACGACATGGGCATCGGGAATGACGCCGCCTTCAGCATCCTCTCAGGTAGCCTGTGGATTGTGATCAGTACATCGGCACCTTTAGCTGACAAACAACGAAGTGGTTTGGTCGCAGCGCTCAACATGTATGTCAAGAAATGCAAGAGCGGCAAGAATGGCCCAACTAGCGCCTGTGCTTGGATGTTTGCCAAAACTGTACAGCTGACAAACGGTGCACTTGTGCCTATCAGCGTGTTCAATCGTGTTCGCTTGGCAAGAGATTTGCAAAAGAAATTGCAGAAGAGGCCCACTGCCGATGCTTCTTGGTCCACCTGGCTGGATGCCAATGGGATCAAGGCAATCACAACGGCCGTATACAACTCAAACGAAGGAAGATCGGTCATTTCAGAACGCCAAGTCCGCTTGTTTCATCATGGCCAAGAGCTTCAAGGGCGTGAGCTGTTGCGGAGCGCAGGTGATATACAGATTACAGTCGAAAAAATGTGGGAGGAGTTGACATGGTCGGCAGCTTTGGAAGAGACGATGCAGAAGATATCGCAGAGACAGGACGCAAAGGAAATGCCATGGGCGCGGAGCAAGAGTTTTCAAGATTTTGCTCTGGCTGTATTTGGCATCTGCTCTTCACCAGATGCAGTTCTATCTCAACTTTGCATCCAAGGGCTTCAAGATGTCCTCCAAAGCGACAAGTTCATGGACAGCTGCACAAATCCTCTGGCATTGTTGACTGAGGCACCTGCTCCGTGGTTTTGTTTCAACAGTTTGAAGCCATTTCAAGGCAATATCATGGCAAGCTTGGCAAATATTGGCAAATATTATCAAATATTGGATATAATATATAGATGATTATAGATGTATATCAATATATAATATAATATAATATAATATAATATAATATGATATAATATAATATAATATAATATAATATATATAATATAATATAATATAATATAATATAATATA
>Ga0126342_10015686_pt1 | contig 13252 bp, 9 predicted proteins | sample Cyp1metagenome_FD_92528 | JGI IMG/M metagenome (GOLD analysis project Ga0126342, IMG submission 92528) | Coral microbial communities from Lord Howe Island, Old Settlement Bay, Australia - Cyphastrea 1 metagenome | ecosystem: Host-associated > Invertebrates > Cnidaria > Coral ...
AGCGGTGCACACTGAGCTGGGAAGGTCCCAGGTTGAGGTCCAGCGGTGCACACTGAGCTGGGAAGGTCCCAGGTTGAGGTCCAGCGGTGCACACTGAGCTGGGAAGGTCCCAGGTTGAGGTCCTGCGGTGCACACTGAGCTGGGCAGGTCCCAGGTTGAGGTCCCAGTGCACACTGAGCTGGGAAGTTGGCAAAGAGCTTGGCGAAGAGAGTTGGCAAAGAGCTTGGCGAAGAGGTTGCAAGGCGGAAGTGGAGGTGGAAGTTGATGCAGACATGGTCGAGGAGAAACTAGAGGAAGAGGAGGACAGCTAGCCGAGGAGGAGGAGGAGGAGGAGGAGGAGAACAACTCTGATAAAATCTAACAACCCTCACCTGGCAGGTGGGGAAATAACTGTACTATAGGAACTTCTCACTACTTGGCATTCACCCACAATATATAAACGAATCTTTGTGGCTTGAATCCACGAGTTTTGGAACGTCCATACTTTCCAATTTGAATCACCGTCCACATATTTCAAGTTCAAGTCAGTGCGGACTCGACTTCCAGTGGTTTAAACCTCCATCTAGGCCACAGGGATTTCCAAGCTAGCCATGTTTGACTATCCACGGGTAAGCAGTTTGCAACGGCAAATCTAATTTCTAGCCGATTTATATAAATTGGTTTTGGCAATCTTTGCTAAAAACTAAATGTAATTTCGTTCAAGTTGTGTTTGAGCAAATGCCACGCTAACCCTAAACTGGGGGGGGGTCTCGAAACTGACACTCCGAACCCCTTACTAGATTGGGTGCCCTAAGTTCCACTTTGTTATGACTTAAATAGATACAAATCTGGCGTTCCCAGTCACAATTATATATTTGATAGTTGTCCCCAAGTACCAATATGATTCGCACAATGCCAGTTGGTGTCCCAAATAATTATAGGATGATAATATGTATCGTCCAATTATTATCCAAATATGCCAATAAAAATTGGATTCCTGCCATAAAGCTATTGACACCCATTATCTGCATTTGCTTTTCTGTGTCCGTAAGTTTGGGACGGGACACATCTACTGCCCAAAGAATTTCAATTGCCGCTTCGGATCTAGGGTGACATGTGAAATGCGCCAAACAGTGACAACAGAGTTGTGATGAGTTGTGTATCCAAGCGTAGCATTTTGAGATACGAATTTGTTTGAATACATGGTATACCTGTGTACACACATATTGTATATAAAACTAGGTTAAAACTATGTAAATACAACTGCCTATGTATATGGGATATATGGAATATAGAATGTGAATTATAATTATCCATCTGCAAACCAATTTAAATGGAATGTCTTGTTATCGTAAGCTGCCTAAGAAAAGTTATATCCGTCATACCTGCGATTGACGGATTGACGCCGCTGGACGCCGTTTTCTGAAGTTTGTTGATGAATAGCCCCAAATTTGCTAGCATCATATATATATTATTATACGAACTAAATAATATATAATATTATATATATATATCTCATGCTCAATTTCCCATTTCCGTGCGTTAATTCGCTTGTATTTGTTTACCGCGCCATTTTTCATGCGACTTGCCGCCGGGTCCTTACAATGCACTTTGCCCAAATGCTTGGTCGGTGTGAATTCACAGGTTTATTGGTTTGAATTCACATTGGTCGTTGGCTATATAATACTCCAACTTCGTGAGTTCCATTTTTTCTTGCAACAATCATAACTGGAACCGGTCCCATTTTGAGCACATGATATTCCCAAATCAACCATAAACCACCAAAAAAATGGCTTGGGAAACCGATGATACCATCCCCCGAGGCGCCTTAGGCGAGGGCGAGCCCAGATCAGAGTCCAGTAAGGGTTCCTGGCGGCTTGGATCAGCAGGGGATTCATGTCATGGAGGCATCGAGATATGGTGGATGTTTGTCTTTTTTGCCAAGATATAATATGTCTTCATATTACTTCCATAAAGCTATATATACTTATGTATATATGTAATAATAATCAATAATAATAATAAATACTGAAAACAATATTAAAAAAATACTAAGAATGATATTAAAAATAACAATAATCAAAAAAATAATAAATTGTAATAACAGCAAAAATAATAATTCAAGAACATAATAATTCTATAATAATCATGATAACAATAATATATATATATATGCAATACATGATCACCACTTGGCTGGTAACATTTAAGTTGAGTCATCACACAAAGGAAACATGGGCAATAAACGTCAAACTGCGGGGTTAACCAATGGGAAAGAAGTGGATGTTTTGCTGCCAATTTGCTGCGCAATAAAACGGATAAAATGTGGTAGCAGTAGTAACTAGCTGGAGGTATCTCTGGCAAAATGACAAGTTGACCAACGAGTTGGATCAAAGCAAGAACGGGGTTTTGCCCAACTCTCATGGGCGAAGAAACCTATACTGTTACTCATGGTTGGGACAGATCCATATACGGAATTAACTCAGGAATCGGGAACTTGCTACTTAAATTTGAAGTTGCCAGAATTAGCGAAGTGCTGATCGTAACTGGGGCATACCCATGGCAACATTTAAGTCGCAGTCGCGGGAGTCTTCTGCCACACAGGAGTCCAATTGGAGAGACCAAACTACTGACAACTACTGCCCTCCGCCCTCCCAAACCATGCGCCTGATCCTGTGCTTTTCCTGCAAGCAACTTGTCACTCTCACAAACAAAATGGATCAAGTTTGCTGTTTCAACATCCAGTGTACATGATAAATCTGGGAAAACTATGGGATTCCACACTGACCTGGAAAGTTCAGCTAAAAGTTCGGCGACCTTTTAGGATAGATTTTCCCCAATCCTAAGCATCATTCCAGTGAGGTCGCAGGGTTCGGTCGTTACAATTTAGCCTAACAAAAGAGACTTCCCATGATATTTTGAAACACAAGTACAAGCACCAAGATAATCCTGCTGCGGGACCTCAGTTCCAGCATGATTCTCATCACCATGGTCAGTTTGAAATGAAGATATCAACCAAAAAATGTTGGGGTTGCGGGTCCAAGTCCATATGAGGCACTGTCCAAAGACCTTCTGACAGGGTATGGTCGTCCAACATTAAGCAGTGTGAACATGTTGGGGCAATCCCCCTCTGAATCATGGTTCAGGGGTTGATAAATTTCCTTTTTTTTTCACGTCATCTATTGGGGATATAAATGGACATAATCCGTGTTCATCCCATCTTTTCAGCTGGAAAGAACGATCTGGTGGAGCCTCTGCATCTGGTGAAACCCTTCGAATGTCTACGAAGTTGGCTGGAAATATTGGAGCGTTAAGCATATTCGAAACTTGAAACCATCGACCGCTTCTGCATTGTGTTCAGATCAAATCCGAAATTGTGGCCAATGGATTGTCGGACTGAACAGAGGCCAGCAACCGTCCGTCAGGCAAGACAACTCGAAGACTGCGGAGGTTTACAAGCAATTCATGCGCAATGCGTTTCTGCGTATGCCAGGCCAAATCAGATCCAGATGTGCTTAAGCGCAACATTTCATGCCCAGCCAAATTCGAGCATGTCAGCATATGTTTATCTTCACGAATATAGCCAAGTTGCAAAACAAGGTCTCTCCCAAGTGGCATATGAGAATGATCCCAAGTGTAGCCATTCAAGGGCTCAGGGGTAGGAATATCGCATTGCCCCTCAAGATTCAAGCCACAAGCTGCAGCAAGACCATCACTTCGCAGAAGCACCGTGTGACAAATCCCCGCAGAAACCTGGAGATATGACACTTCTCCGTCCAACTGTGGCACATTGCATTCTCCATCATCATTCATTCCGCATGCGACGGCGCTGCCATCACTTCGGAGAAGCACCGTGTGGTCCCCCCCCGCAGACACCTGGATGTATGAGAGTCCTTCAGCCAAAGGCGGAATCTCGCACTGCCCATGGTCGTTGCTGCCGCACGCAACAGCTTGGCCATCACTTCGGAGAAACACAGAATGATACATTCCTGCAGAAACTTGTCTGTATGACATTCCCTCCTTCAAGGCTGGCACTCGACGTTGCCCATCATCATTGTTCCCACAGGAAACGGCTTGACCGTCACTGCGGAGAAGCACAGTGCGACGCATCCCTGCAGAAACTTGGGTGTATGTTATGTCCTGTTCCAACGGTGGAATGCGACACTGGCCATGATAATTGTTCCCACACGCAACAGCTTGACCATCGTGTCGGAGAAACACCGTATGAAGCCCACCGGCGGAAACCTGGCTGTAGCACGTTCCGTCCGCAGGTGGAACGTTGCATTGCCCATGATCATTGTATCCACATGCTACAGCACGGCCATCACTACGGAGAAGAACTAAATGATCTGCGCCCGCAGATACCTGGGCATGTCTGAAACTGGTATGCACCCCTATGACTGGTTTGAGAATGAAGCAATGAACCAAACATCTAATATATCCGAAAATTATATATGGTCACTCTAACCAGGGTTTTTGGAACCAATGGAACTAAGTGTAGTCGTTTTTTGGACAACCCCACCTGGGTGTATGTGCTTCCCTTCTCCAAGAGGGGAATGTTGCATTGTCCAAGGATGTTGCTTCCACACGCCACAGCGCTGCCATCACTCCGGAGAAGCACGGTCAGACCGCCCGCGGAAACCATCAACACAAGATCTTTAAAACATAACTCTTGGGCCGAGAGGTCAAAGTTTCATCCTTGGTGGCCCAAAAACAGGGCCAACAAGCCGGCAAAGTTAATGAACAAGGATGGTTGAAGGGATCAAATCCCATGTTGGAAAGAATCAAGAAACTAAAACAGAGTGTCTCTAACTGGTTTCAACTGATATTGGAAACAATTTCAGACCCTGCACATCAGTGAACGGTGCACTTCATTGAGAGATGTTAGCGAGTTGCTGTAAGGTGGGAATGACGCGCCCTTCGGAATTTCATGGCTTGTTGTTGATATCCAAGCTTTACCTCCAAAATTGTGTTTGAACACACCTCAGAACTCCAGGAAATCTAGCAGTTCAGCATGCAAGCAAAAAAATGATACAACTCTTTGCATCCATGATAGGCTTTTAGACGGTAACAATTGTCCAACTAAGATGGAAATTGCCTACTGTAATGCTGAAAAACAAACCATCTACGGGTTCTTTTCTGGAATCAGAATCATGAATCATGAATGTGTGTGTACCTCATTTGTCTTATCTTGGTCTGATCCTCCATCTTACATGCTGATATGTTTTGCATTACCGTTTTGATTGGTCCAACATGTTCATTCTTGCTGACAGAAAAACCTCTCCATCCGAGTGTTGCACCCCTCCGAACCTCCCATGAGCATCTGCAGAAGCCGCCTTGGTCGTTTCAATTGATCAAAAAAGCAATGTAAATAATAGGCGTATCCCAAAAATGGAGGGCTACGGGAAAAAATCCATTTGGCTATTCACTGGTGAAAAAATGAATAGGGCACAGCCCTATTCCAAGCCCATTGTCTCAATGGTATATTCCAAGTGGCCCAAGGCATCAACGTGTATGGAAGATTACATCATATGCCCCAGCAATTGGCCACTCCATGGGATGGGACCTTGATTTTCCCAACAGTAATGATGAACTGAAACCAAAACCGTGGGACGTTGACGTCCACAAAAAGGGAACAAAATCGTTCTGGAAGTCCTCATTTCTTCCAAGGATGCATCAAAAACATCTGCAGTGAAGGGCTGTGTAGGATTAACCACACCGAAGGAGATGGCTGTGGCCACCCTTGTACAGCATCACCTTCAGATGTTCAGCAAATTTTGGGATATTCTGAGGTGATTCAACATGACCAATCCTAGATACCGTGCAGAACATGTCAACAAATACGATGGCTAGCGGCTAGTTGAATAGTATAACTGGTATTTTTCCCAATTAAATGACAAACAGCCAAACCATTAAACTCTTCACCAGCCGGTTTACCCGGTCACTGTTTGTTCAACTCCTGCCCCGCATCCCATTGAGCTTCCCCGCCGAACTTTCTGCTTGTACCATGCGTCTGGTGCGGGACCCACCTGCGCTCGATAAGTAGCTGACCATTGATTTGACTTGCACTTAATGGCATTTTTTAAAAGTTATATTATAATTCATAATGTCTATATATATATATAACATTATATATATATATATGTAGCATTGTATCACGAACTATATATGGCCCTATTTTGGGGGGTAACCCTCCCAATTACCCAGCAGAGTTCTTTGCGGGGCTTGACATTAAATTGATCATGGGGATTCAAGTGGCCACAAGATCAATGCGGATCACGATGGGCTCAACGAATACATCTGACGTGGACTATTCCGTAGAGGATTCCACACGTGAACGTTTCAAAACTTGAAATGATATAATTCCTTCACATGAAGTAAAACGAACGACGCTTTCTAGCAAAGTAAACGCATCTATATAGTCTATACCAACTGTGCTGGTGCACAAGTGCACAACAAGGCGAGTCTAAGGCGCTTCAGCAGTTCCAATAAGTTTCATCTTGGCAGCCCCCGACACCCCAAAACCACCGCTATACCACAGCTGGAAAGGGACCATAGAGGTTCCACAAATTTGATCAAGGCCTACAACGTGGTTCACTGGCTAGTAATAAACCAACCATACCCATTTTGCCCACTTGTAGCATGTGGGAAATATTTTTAATATTTTTAATCCCGTAAGAAATCGAAACCAAGGTTTAAGGCATCAAGTTTAGCACAAATATTAAGCCTTTATATGCCTTCTTTGAATTGCCTTTCAAACTGACCACCAAGGCTTCAAAGCCCTGACGATGTTTTTTTCTTCAAGCAAGGTGGGGATTTCCTGGGGCCCTCACATAAATTGAGGGCTCCCAGACCTATGACCCTGGAACCTTTGGGCGTTCCAGTGTCAACGGCATCTTTGTACATTGTCGAATGGACAGGGTGCTTCGAGTGTTCGAATGGCCAGGGGGCCATGGGGCAAAAGGATGCAAAAGGCACTATAATAGGTGGCAAAGAACTGGTCGAACAACTGCTGAGTATAGTCTATAACAACCCTCAAAACTTGCATATAGAAGATAACTCTTCCAGTATCTTTTTAATCTTTTTAGGATAGGGACAATACTCAATAACAAATTCTTGGGACTCTTCCGACCTGGGCATCCTTTCCTAACCTGCGATCACAACATCTCGAAGGACCCTGTGGATTCTACAGCGGTTTGGAGCTGACGCTTTAACACGCTTCGACTGGAATACCCTGCAGCAGTTGAAGGGACGCCAAAGAATTGAGGCGAGGAGTCTTGGGTGGCTTTAGGATACTTAGCTGGTTGGTGGTTTCAACCCGTCTGAAAAATATGAGTCAGTTGAGGGAGTATTATTCCCAATAGATGGAAAGTCATAAAATTCATGTTCCAAACCACCAAACAGTTAGGTTTGTTTGAGTCTAAACTTTCTGTAAAGTTGATCTTTGGAGTTGGTCAGGCATGAAACACCAGTATCAAATAACTGGTGACGACTGACATTGAAAGAACATCACTGAAAGTCAGAGTAGGCAAACATGAACTGCTACAGTACCACTGCTGCCACCTTTGGGTGAGAGCTTTGTGGCATCCATGTGGGTTCGGCTGAAATAGAATGCCCCAGGGCCCCAATCCATACTATGGTTGACTAAAGTTCACTTTCACCAATGCACATAAACATAAGATCAAAAAACACTTTGGGGCGGGTACCCCATGGTTTCTCTCATTTTTAGACACATCATCTAAAACAGGATATGTGATCCCACTGGGTAGTATGAATGTGCACCTCTATAACGGGGGTTGTCACTGGTTTGTCCCTTTTCCAATTCGATCAATCCCCTCTCTCCAGTAACATTGAATCCCCCCACATCTGCGCCTCAAAAATTAACAGATTCGGTACTAAGACATGGCTTCTAGCATAAATATTAAGAGAATATGGGATTATTCTCATGACTCCCTGCTACGATATCCGCATTATGTCCCTTTTTACCCTTTTGTCCCCTTTTCTCCCATTCTTCCCATTATATATATATTTATATATATATATGTAAATATAATATAATTATACATAATTATTCCACAACATAAAACATATCACATATATCACCATTAGATTGCACCCTATAAATGGTCCATGTTCATCCATTTGCCACAGATATGTTGAATAAGCAGAGGGTATACCTCATTATTTCCCATTAAATCCCATAAAACTCCAGCAAATCCCTTTATCCCATTAACTCCCTATGGATATCGACCAATTTCCCGCGGAACAGCGGCAGGCCCAGTTCGCCAAAGCACGTGGCAGCTGTAGGAGGTTGCCACAGGTCATTGCCGTCGGTAATCGTCCTGGTCATAAGGATTTCACCCTGGGAATCTGACCAACCAACAAATGGGTTGTCATACAAGGTGGTGCCCCAGGTCAGAATCGCTAAGTTGAAAAACATAACTCCAATAACTATGGTTTATGGTAGATATATCTATATTTACTATGGTTTGTAAACCAACTTATAACTGGGGGGGTACCACCTTGTAATCCCCAGTAAATTTGGTAGTATAACTCCCTAGAGTAATCAACCATGGTATCTTTAATGGCTCCAATAGGGTCTAAACAACACGAAATGAAAAAATGGACCAAACATCATTGACTGGTTGTTGTTGCAGTAGTTGAGCCAACCCCTTGAAAAAATATGTTCGTCAATGGGGATCATCATCCCATGCCTATTGTTGAAAATACAACATGGGAGTTTCTCTGCTTCATTGGGTTGGAATCAAGATGATTCAAGGCTGATTTTTCAGGAAAATCGCGGCTAACTGACTTCAATATCAGAGGTTCCTGCATGTTTCTTTACTTTTCAAATGTGGTGGGCCAGCAATCCCCTGAGCCAATCTGTCGGGTTAGTACCATTGACAGATCTGGAAATTTAAGTTTTCAACCAACAAAATGCATCAAAAATAGGGTTCACCCATCCCTCCCCCCAAAAAAAAATATCAAAAAAATAAATAATTGCTTCGATTTTGTATCACTGAAAAAACTAAACATGATAAAACTGTCACTGAAGCTCCCCCCGCAGTCCATCGCCGCCATCGCCCGGCTCCAGGCGGAAGCTGCTGAGCCCATCGCGGCCAATGCCGGAGGAACCCGTGGCGAACTGCAGCACCTTGCTGCGCAGCCTCGGCCAGGGCGGTGGGGGATGGAGGATCTGGATTTGAATGTCGAAACCTTGGGGAAGGTTCGATATTTTTTTCTCCCGGAGTCTTCTGAGATATGTTTGATATGCAAAATTTGATGAATGGATTTTGTCTGGATTCTACTATACCAATCTATATCAAGGGCTAAGATTTCACCACCAAAACAAATCAAAACCATCCAACATGGGGATTGAACAATCAACAATCGCAAGTTCAATGGGTTGGTTCTGTTTACAATGTGATCCAGTGATGATGAACATGATGATGATTATTGGTAGCAGTGGCAGTACTAGCAGGAGTAGCAGTAGCTGTAGCAGTAGCAGAAGCAGTAGCAAAAGCAGTAGCAGTAGCAGCAGCAGCACTAGGAGGAGGAGTGGGAGTAGGAGGTGTAGGATAGGAGTAGGAGTAGGAGTAGGAGTAGGAGTAGGAGTAGGGGTAGGGGTAGGAGTAGGAGTAGGAGTAGGAGTAGGAGTAGGAGTAGTAGTAGTAGGAGTAGGAGTAGGAGTAGGAGTAGGAGTAGGAGTAGGAGTAGGAGTAGGAGTAGGAGTAGTAGTAGTAGTAGTAGTAGTAGTAGTAGTAGTATGATGATTGGTATTTCATGCTATGTTTTAATCAGTGTCTATCATTATGATGGGAATGGGCGCTTTGGTTTCTGAAGGAGAAACAATGAATTTGTTCAACCAAACCAATGGAATTATCAAACAAAAGAAGGACTTCTTGCAAAAACAAACAAAACAAAACTGTTTTTTCAACATACATATGAGGTACTATGAGTTCATGAAGAAAATGGGAACTATGACATCTCTGGTCACCTTCTGAGATCCACATCAAAAATAGTCACGGAATACCAATGACCTTTAAGATGTGTGGCTTCCTGGGTCTCAAATTCTTGGGTGTTCCGATGTTTCTGTTGTAAACCCTTGCCATTGCAGATCTGTCCAGCATATCCTATAATTGTGATACTTGTAAATATTGTGACCCGTCCCAAAACCTATCTTTGAGGCGCAAATTGTAGCCATTGAGGTCATTATCCCAAATATCCCATATATCCTCAAACAGTGTCCTCAAACATGTATTATTAGTGATATTAACCTATTTCTCATTATTTAGATATTATTATGGTGATACTATCCCAAACTGTAACCATCCCAAAACTCATCCCCGAGTTACTCGTCGTCGAAGTCTTCCTCGAGCACTTGCCAGAACCAGTTGGCCTGCTGCCTGGATGGCTCGATCTGGGGAGTCAACAAGAAGGTGAGGGATTAAATAGTGGTTTATAATAATTAATACTGGTTAAAAATGGTTTATAATGGTTGATAATTGTTGATGGTGATTGATCATGATTAAAAATGATGAAGAATGATGGTTGGTATCTCCTTACCACCTTAGTGATGATGCCACCCATGAACTTTCAGTTGATGAAGCTTCTCTCTTTTTTGATGCTGATGACTGCGGGTTTGTATCCTGGAGGCATGGAGCCTTTGATATCGAGAGTAGGGCAGGGTCAAAACACGTTTTTGGGGGAGTGCACACCAACAGGCGCTGAAAATAAACCCCCGGCCTGGATCCTAGACTTACGGCGGTCCAAAAGGCATCTGCGCGGTGCTCTCCATTGACTGCTTGGAAATCTGTTTTCCCGGAGCTTCATAACCGGTTGGTCTTTACCTGCTACGGTCTGCTCCTTGTATACCCTGCTCGCTCATGGATAGCGTGCACGGGTAGTCCCAGATAGCGAACATATGTCAGCAGAACATGCGACCCGGTAAAACTTCTCTTGAAATTTGCCTTGCGTGTTTGAGAATGTGTGACGTCACTGGTTTGGAAACCTTGGCCTTGCGCTTGAACTTGCTTGATGCCCGGCTACTTGATGCCGACAGATGTGCTGATTGGCTTGTCAAAAGGTTGCTTGTCTGTACTAGTGACGCGCTCTGTTTTCGCCGTCAACCAAAAATATTGTGGCGCCTCTTGCTTCATGTCGTGGTTGTTTGCATCGCATGGTTGTTTCCATCCCACAGCAGGTGGCGCAAGACATCGCCTCCTGTTGAGAGGATTTGGGCTTGTGCTGTTGCTTCCCGTTCTCTTTTGTGGATTGCCCGCCAGCACCATTCTGCGACTGCGCGGCGTGTGGGGCAGTTGTTGGAGCCGAGATTCCGCTGGCTGCTGTGGCGGCAAGTCAGGCCCAAAGATTGGAGCAAACAGGCCATGCGCGCAGCAGCAGATGAGCACCTTCATTTGCAACTGATTGCTTGTAGCTTGCAGTCGCATGTCGCTGACTTGTATGATTGTCAGGGTGGTATGCCTGCCGTTTTGTATGCTTGGGCGTCACGTTGTAGCTATTATGTTGGTATAGCTTCCGTGGAAAGGAAGCGCAAGCGTGCCACTCCTGGTCGAGCTTGTCGTTGGCTTGAACACATGTGTGGTATGCTTCGCACTCATACGACTGACAGCCAAAAGCTGCGCTACAAATTGATGCGGCGCTTTCGCCCTGAAGATACTGTTTTCTTGATTTGTAGAGCTGCATCGTATCAGGCCCATGGAGACTTTGGAGGCCCCCTTGCAACGTTGGACGTGCCAACAAATCGGGTGCGGCGAAAGTTGTGCCTCGTCAGCGTAACAGGCCCCCAAAACATTGCAGAGCTGGGTTGTCGCATGGTGGTCCTTTTGATTCCGTTGTTGTCAAGCGTGCAGTTCAGAACTGCTTAGCGCGCCCTTCAGTTGAGCCTGCCCCGCAGCAAGTACCTTGTGATTTTGCGTCGGTCTACTGCCTGGCCCTGCGTCGTCTCATGGCAGGGTTCGGCTGGTTTGGCCCATGTGACATTTATGATCCGCAGTATGTTTCCTTGCTGGTCTCTAGGCTTGGCAGTAAAAATGCATGTCTTGATTGGAGGCTGTTTGAAAAGAAATGGAAGGTAGGGCGTGGACCTGCTGCCATGGTTCGTTTCCTTGGCCTTTTGAAGGGTCGCCGTTCCCATGCGCTTGCTTGTAGAAGAATCAGCAATCAGCTCCGTTCCAGAAACTTGCCGCCCATCTCTGGCGTGTCATGCCCGGTTCCACGTTTATCATGCTTGAACGTTTTTTCCTGATTGGCCCCACCCTCCTTTGGGGGATGCAGAACCATAGCCAGAATGTTGTCTCCCATAGCCCGGAGGGCCAGCGAAGACCGCACGCAGGAGCGCCAGCCAAACGGTACACCAGAGCCAGCTTCTGAGCCCTGCCATGGCAAAAACTACGGCAACGACAATGAGATCTGGGAGGCGCCAAACCTGGGAGGCAACAAACACAAAACTGGAACCGAAAAACCGCCAGCGAAGACGCCGGACTCAAAACAGACTAAAAAGACAAGGAGCACAGTGCAGATAGCCAGGAAATCATGACCAAAGCTTTCTACAAGCTAAGACCAAACAAGTCCTAAGTGACCGTGGGCGCTTGGTGGTTGAACGAAAACAACGCTTTTGACCAAATGGCCTGACCAGCCGGCACGCTGAAAGCCATATAAAACGGCAATAGCGGCGTCCAGCCAAGCCTCAAAGGACAACATGCACTCGTCGAACCTTGCAAGCCTACCCGCAAGAAAACTGTGTATAAAGCCAAGCTGGGAACTCCATTGAGGTGGGAGAACCCAAGGCCTGGGCTTCATTGACCATGAAATGAGGGCATGCAAGCGCAGATCAAGCCAAGTGACATGCTGTCCCGACTCACGCAGATCAAACGGGACACTGTAAGACGATTGGATGGCAACATACATGCAAGCACCAGAATAGACACCACTCACCCAAAGCAAATCATCAACATACCGTCCCCGAGCCACTTCATGGCTCCACACTAACGTTGTGACAGCGAAACCGAGGGCATGTCTACGACGGGGGGAGCGCTGCCACAGGACCTCCTGTTCACCTAACACGATGCTTGTCGCGACCTTGCTCAACACTCCGCCAATGGGGAGCCCATGGGAGCCCCTTCAAACGACTAGACGACGGATGGCCCGAGAGCGTAGAGGAGCAGAGTCTTCTGTTGTTAGTATGGAGACACGCTTTTTACACACAGGCTCTTTTACACACAGACGCTTTTACACACAGAAGCTTTTACAC
>Ga0126342_10015687_pt1 | contig 13252 bp, 15 predicted proteins | sample Cyp1metagenome_FD_92528 | JGI IMG/M metagenome (GOLD analysis project Ga0126342, IMG submission 92528) | Coral microbial communities from Lord Howe Island, Old Settlement Bay, Australia - Cyphastrea 1 metagenome | ecosystem: Host-associated > Invertebrates > Cnidaria > Coral ...
TCAGAAAAAAGAGGTGCAAGGTTTGAAAAAAGAGCTGCAAGGTTAGAAAAAAGAGGTGGCAAGGTCAGAAAAAAGAGGTGGCAAGGTCAGAAAAGAGAGGTAGCGAGGCAAGGTTAGAAAAAAAAGTTTTCCAAGGTTAAAAAAAAAGGTAAGGTTAAAAAAAAGAGACGCAAGGTTAAAAAAAAGAGGGGCCCAATTGTTTTTTCCATACTGTATTTGAAAAAAATTGACATGTTTGGTGGCTGCCCCGACGACCACTGGCCCCAAGCCTAGTTGAGAAGGAACTTAAGAAGTAGTCCTGGACCCACTTGCCGGCCACATCAATGAAAGCTGAAAGGGCCAAAAACGAACAAAACGAAACATTGACTATTCGTTTATATTCGTTTGAGACTTGAATTTGTTCCCAAAAATGGATCTTAGCGAATCGGCTGAATTCCGCAACAAATGTTCGGAGTTTTTGGGTGGTTTTTAGGCATCACATTGTTTTTCGGCGGATGTGCCATAAGACCAACGTCTCCTGCAAATCCTGCATCACCAGCCGCGTCGTATACACGATGCGGAGGGAGAAGAACCAACAGAGACCCGCGGCGATGACGAAGACGGCCACCAACAACATGAAGCATCGGCCAAAGGTGAGATTTCGATCAATAACTGTGACCCTTAGAGTTCGCAGAGATGGGCGCGGAAACTGGGGTCTGACGGCAAGTACTTCCAAACGGGATCTCGTGAATCCCACGACATTCCTGGGCAGATCCCTTCTGACAGGGAACCATGGTCACTGTTATCAACCCTGCCAAACCCTGGTTCGTCATGGTAAGCCGGCGCATCAACAGTAAACAGTGCATCAGCTTGGTGCAAATTCCAGTGAATGACATCACTAGACAATGGTGTATGTCCGAAATGGAAAACTCCCCCGAAATCACAAATCTCGAAAATGCGCTGCGATAATGATTTGGATCCACTCCCACAAATCAAATGGACCGGGCCCCGGACACTCAGACAGACATGTTTTACTTATTTGTTTTTTATATACATGTATCCATTACTTTATGCATGCACACGTACACGTATACGTATACGTATATGTATATGCATATGCATATGCATATGTATATGTACATGTATATGTATATGTATGTGTATGTGTATATGGATATGCGTACGCATATGTATATGTATATGTATATGTATATGTATATGTATGTGTATATGTATATGTATATGTATATGTATATGGATATGGATATGCGTATGCATATGTATATGTATATGTATATGTATATGTATATGCATATGCATATGCATATGTTAATGCATATGTATATGCACATGTATATGTACATGTACATGCTCATGTATATGCAGACGGACCTTTTACCGGCCCACAAATTGGGGTGGGGTGGGGTGGGGTAAGGTGTGATAGCATTCGTCACTACTGCAAGACATGATGTGATGCTACGCTACGCATTCGTCACTACCGCTGCAAGACATGATTTGGTGCTACGCTCCGCATTCGTCACAACTGCAAGACATGATGGGAGGCTACGCTACGCATGGGGTGGGGTGGGGTAGGGTGGGGTGGGGCGGGGTGGGGTGTGATAGCATTCCTCACTACTGCAAGACATGATGTGATGCTACGCTACGCATTCGTCACTACTGCAAGACATGATGGGAGGCTACGCTATGCATGGGGTGGGGTGCAGTGGGGTGGGATGGGGTGTGATAGCATTCGTCACCACTGCAAGACATGATGTGATGCTACGCTACGCATTCGTCTCTACTCATGATGTGATGCTACGCTACGCATTCGTCTCTACTGCAAGACATGATGAGAGGCTACGCTGCGCTACTGGAAATTGATGAAAAAATCAATTCCAGACAGCATTCGTGCCCAAGTCCAAGGCAAACGCAGTGGTTTGTTGTTCAAATACATTCGAAGTCACCAATGGAGATGGGAACACACTGGCTTCGACTTACTGACCGCCACTGGCGAAGCTGTAAGATCTCTCATGCGGTGAAGAGAAAAGGCCACTTTGATCGTTCGCCGGGTTTTGAAGCACAAAACCCTGTAAGGGTTGCAAACCACACCAAAACGGATGTTTTTTTTTCATGGTTGTTTCCCACATGAAATCGAGCCGGCGCCACAGCGAAACAATAATTTTTAAGCAATCATGGGTTGGTGCCAGGTCCGCCGGGATGTATATGTATATGTATATGTATATGTATATGTATATGTCTGTGTATGTCTATGTCTATGTCTATGTTTATGTCCATGTCTGTGTTTATGTCTATGTCTATGTCTGTGTTTATGTCTATGTCTATGTCTATGTCTATGTCTATGTCTATGTCTATGTATGTATATATATATGTGTGTGTGTGTATGTACATATATATATATATATATGTGTGTGTGTGTCTGCGCGTTTATATTTGAAAATGTTTACCTATATTTATATAAGCATACACACACATATGTGTGTGTTTGGTTCCGGTCATGTTCCGGTCCAAAATTTCGAACGGATTGAAGCTGCGTGAAAAAAACAAGTTTCATAATTTTGAATCCTCTGAATCTCCTCCCTTGCCCGACAAGGAACCACTTTCGAAAGGTGCTGGAATATCGATACAACATCATCGCCAGCAGTGGCGTTCCGAATGTTAAGCACAGGAGTGTTGCATACACTCGTACTTCTAACCTCGCATGATGGAAAATGATATGAAACCAATGGTTTGCCAGATAAAAACGGGATAGCCAGCTTAGCTTGTCCTTCCAACAAACAAACGTATTTTCGGTGAAAACTGATGTGCATACAACGCACTGTTTGTCATAAAATTTGTTTTTTAAATTGATGCTACAACAAATTCCGCATCTTAGCACAGTTTCTGAAGTGACACGGGCACCAAAAATTAATTGCAAACAACTGCAGACATATTGCGTTCTCTTTCGGGCAAACATTTGTCTCTTACAGGGAGGCCCGATGCAGCAAGGTGAAAACTACATATAAAACACCGCGCAAATTTCTTCTCATTTCAATTTTCAAATTTAGCCACATGAATGAAAACATATGAAAACGCATGAATGGCGACCTTACCCGCGCGGGCGACACGGAGTATGCCGAAATGAAGGTGAAGACCATGTGTTGGTGTTATTTTTCTTCAAATCCTCAACGAGATGGGTCCAAACAACATCATGAAGAAAATGTCGGCCTAAGCAAGGATGCTGAAGTTAAATGGGCACACCATCAATGTACCAAAACCCTGATATTATTTGTTAAATCCTGGGCATAGATATTCTCAACGGCGCATTGGCATGCATTGGCCAAGTTACATCAAACGAGGACAACAAGGGACCACCCACACCTTTGTGAGTTTCCAAATCACCACTTCAACAAATTTCCATGTTTGAGGGCCAAGAGCTGGTCGCAGGACACAAACATTACTATTTTTAATAATATAACGTTTTGGAAATATTTGCGGCAGCTCCGCTAATAAAATCATGTCATGTAACAAGTATTGTGATTGCAACAACATGTGGTGTCACTTGTGCATGCAACATCGTGCGATTACAACATCAACCAGCAGAACATGTGTCATGTTTTTGTATCTAACATCAGGTCAGCTAACGTCCGTGGCGTAACTGTAAATTCACACATGGGGCGTGCATTTCTTCAGCGTGAACCATACCTGCTATACCTCGATGCTGCCAAACCACCATGCTTGAAACTCTTCGGCCATGAGCCAGCCATCTCTCTTGACATTCGCTCGAAATTGGGCCCGTTCCTCCGCCAACGCTATGTCTGCGCTGGTGACAAACCACGGTGTGGATGTGGTTGTCGTTGAAATTCCCAATTTATCCTCGGTTCTGCATATGTTTTTTTTTCATCATCCACTTTCTAAGCTAATTATTTTTTCCACATCACCTGCTGGTAGTTCAATAGCTGCCCCTCGAGATCACCTACGCAACACATGATGCGTACATTATTGAAGTTCACGACAAACAAAGCATGACGTGTTTACCCGATAGTGTCAGCACGCTGCGGCACAGAACAAAATAGTTGCCAACAAAATTTATTGCATTTAATCCGCGGGGAACTTACAATAAAAGTGGCCGCCAGTCAATGTCCGAAGTGCAACCCTTGCTCCGTCAAACAAGGCCGAGCAACGATACACCACAAATCCAAGTCCGTCAGCTGGTACACCGTAGCATTTTCCGCAGAGCCATGCGCGAGCAAACCCAGCAAAAGGTAGCCGAGCATAGCTCACCAAACCAGCGAAGAAAAATTGGAATAAGTATGTTGTGTTATCACTGCGAATTATTGGCGTAGTTTAATGCATTTTTTTTTGCCGCAACTAGTTCGCCGCCGTTTGGCCCTGGCATTTCCGAGGCAAATCAAAAAGCTGCGGACACGGCAAGCATCCTGGCAATCATTTTGTGGCACATTCATTTGGAGCAGGGGGCAAACACACCTGGCATGATGCAAAAATTGTTTCAACCAGTTGCTGTTGCTGCTTAACGCCGGAGGAAACTGTTGCACCATGTTATCAACTGGCAAAACTTAATGCAATAACCTGGCAAACCGTTTTTTCTGTGACGGCACATGTAATGTGAGATCGACTGATTAACCTCACCCAACCAAATTGCAACTCCAATGATGAAATGAATAATTTTGACACAAAAAATGCGTGACCTTCATTTCGATTCCATTTCCTCTGCTTTACAAGTGCGCTAAAAAATTTGAGGCGAAGGACCCGTCAACATCTGACATGCTATCCAGCATACTTTCCAAAAAAAATCCTTGCTATGCATCCTGGTAAATATTCCGGCATTCACGTTAGTATTCTATCTGATTCAAATTTTGGCATTCTATCTGGCATACTGTCTGCCATTTTACCTCGCATTTTATCTGACTTTCTACCTGGCATTTTGTCTGGCATTCCACCCGGCAATCTGCCTGGCATTGCATCTACTAATCCATGTTATATTTAATTCATCCAAAAATATAGCACTGTATACTTTAATGTTCTGTCCGGCACGCTCCTTGCAATCTGTCTGATATATGTTTTGGCAATATATTTAACAATTTCCACTTAATCCCCACCTCGTTCTATCAAACGTACCCTAAATAATTATATGCTAAAATCTAATGTTTAAATTTTGTGAAATTTCAATCCTGCCAATCTCATTTTTAATTGAGCCCCTTTCGAAACCAAATGAAAAACTAAAGTTCTATTTCAGGTTTTCACCCCCTAATAATAAAAATTAGTCAACCCCGTTGTGTTTTTCATGAGGGTCCGTCTTTTAAGGTCAAATGTTTTTAAATAAATATGTTTTTGACTTAATATTAAGGGATATTAAGGGTAAATTTTAAAATCCAATTTTTGGCAATATTGCTCACTAGGTTTTAAAGATAAATCTAACTGATTTTGACACATAAGAACATATTTTTATATTCAATGTTAAATTGATTTAATATTAAACTAAAAACAGTTCCAAGTGCTTATTATTTGGGGGGGCGGTTTAGTAATAGGGGGAAAGGATTAAAGGCGAAAGCCCGCGCGCAGGGAACACTGGAGCTGAATGTAGTTGGGTGCCACGACCCCCGTCCAGGCACGGGCCTTGCAATGTGTTAATCCCCCATGTAAAGGCCACATTCACGAAGACTTCCGCCTTACTTTGGTGAAATAAATTCTTTACATGTCACGCGTGTTGTGCCGTCTGCAAGGCCCTAGCGAGGTGAACGTGTAGGGATGCATCAGGTCCGTGAACCTCTTCCACCGGATTAGCTCAGCGACACAGGACGGCACCCTAGGGTTCAAATCGGCGACGACAGGGGGAACAACGCGGCGTAACACCTTCATGTACATTGTTTCCCCCCTTTCCTCACACCAATGTTTCAGCGGCACTCACAACAGCAACCCAAGTTCCGCACAAAGGAAAATCAAGAAAATTACCGCCACGTTTTTGTTTTTTTTTTTTATTTTTATGTGGTGTTTTTTATTTTTAAGTGTTGTTTTTACCGGTTTGTTTTGTGCGGTGTTTTTATTGTTCGTTTGTTTTTTTTTTAATTTATGTTTTGTTTCCTTTGATTTTCCATTTATTTCCGTATTATTTGTTTATTGTTTTTTCATTTTGTTGATTTGTTTTTTTTATGTTTTTGTTTTGTTTTTATTATTTTTTTAATTGGCGTTATTATTTTATGCGATTTTTTTAAATCGTTGTGTCTTTGTTGTTTCCAAAGCACGGTGCAACAGCCTAGGAAGGTCAGAAGACACAGTGGTAAAATGCCAAAGGGATTTCAAAAGGAATAAAAAAATAGGAAACAGACCGAGGTGGTTTCGGCAAGCGGGGAGAAGGGTAGGAGGGCAGGATGGTAGGATAGCAAATGCAAAATACATTACATATATGGGTTTTGATCAAAATTCCTTTATCCGGGAACGGCCATTCCTCGCGAATAAAATGTTTACTTTCGCGAAACTTTCGCGAACTCCATGTTTATCCTTTGCGGGGCCCATGTTGGCCAACAACACCTCTTATAAAAATTCGTTCACCACCTGGCAAATTACGCCCGAGAATCACGGATCACTTCTTGATAGCCTTTTTTTAAACATGCAGCTAGTTTCACGGAATCCCTTCTCAAGGCAGGTTGTTGTTGACTAGGTTTTTTTGGCAAGGTTTACTGGCCCACCCCTTTCAACATGCATTTGGACTTTCGCCCGCTCTTTCGCATAATTTTCGCAGAATGTTTCGCGAAAATATCCCTATTCAGAGACCTCGGCCATCAGCAGGGGGTGCATTGAAGGAAAAGCGAACACCAGGGGCCTTGGTGTTTGGCTCTCGGAAAGCCTCACTTTTGGAAACTTGGCTACTGCATTTGGAGTTTGTTTCTTGGGATTTCAAAAATTTCAATAGGCAGTGACAGCGGCAGGTGCAAGGATGTGCTTCAGGACCATGGCGTTTGGCTTGTCGCGAAGCCTCGCCTTTGGAAGCTCGGCTGCTACCTATGATGGGTGTGATTGTCCACAAGCAGCAACACACAGGGAACTGAACCAGAACCAAACCGAAATTCTCTAGTGCCCTTCTCCTGCCGGACCCCGGGCGGCAGTGGGTGGCAGCCTTTTACATAATGATTATAATATCCAATTTTCGCGAAACGTTCGCGAAAAAAAATGTTACTTTCGCGAATTCGGAAAAAACTTTCGCGAGGGTTTCCAACATAACATGCACGGTTTGCGCAATTAAAATCCTTACAGGGACCTTTATATTGATCACCATAAATAATATATATATATATATACACATATATATTTCAAAAAAAAATTGGACCTCACTAACAATTAACCTTCGTAGGTAAAAACGGGTAGGGTAGGAGGGCAGGAGGGTAGGAGGGCAGGAGGGTAGGAGGGTAGGAGTCGAGGGTAGGAGGGTAAGAGGGTAGGAGGGGAAGGACATAGGAGGGCAGGACACAGGAGGCTAGGACATAGGAAGCTAGGAAATGGGAGGACAGGAAGGTAGGAGGATAGGAGGATAGGAGGGTAGGAGGGTAGGCGGGCAGAGTGTACAAAGAAGCAGCAAGTGACCGAGGGTAGGAGGGTAGGAGGGTAGGAGCCCAAGAGGGTCAGACGGTAGGAAGGCAAACTCAAGAAAAGAATCTGGCACAGCGTCCGCAGAAAAACTTCCAAAATTGTTCGTGCGTCAAAGACAAAATAATAGCAAAAACACTTGTCTAGGAGTAAAAATTGGAAAAAAAATGTTACAAACAAACATTTTGTGAGTTGCTGGTATTTTTTCCGTCTGGACGCGCTGTTTGAACTCTGCCAGCGCAGTGCGCCGTATGTTGATGGATTTGCAGCGGTACGCTCTGTGGTACTTTCATGTTCCTAGCCAGGCCGCAGCAGCTCTTGTGGCAAACATTGTGGTGGTAGCACCACATCTGCCCCTTGTGGCTCAGGTGGTGCGTCTTCTCTGTCTCTACCTGGTGGCTCATGTTTGGTGGCAGCCTTGCGGCGGTTTTCCTGGGCGGTGGCGCCATGGACGACGACTTTGGAAGTGCCACAGGCGATCGCGATCTCGCGAGATGCCCTCCGGTTTCGCTCGATGACAGCAGCACGGTAGCAACAAATTGGCACGCTTGCGGATGGAACCAATGGCATTACCAGTGGTTTGTGTTATGCCAAACGTTCCGGGTAATAAATCAATTTTTTGTTATTATTTTTTGTGCCGATAATTTTGCAGGAATGGAATGGCGGGTCTAGGTTCATATCTATGGCTGAAGAAAAAATCCACAAAATGAGTTCGGGGATATCATTTCAAAACCTTTGTGTACAATTCAATCGTTTCCGACTAAAAAAATCAAATTGTTTGCACGTTTTGGTTCAGAGGGTTGTACAGGAATGGCGGGTCATATCTATAGCCCTGGCGAAATCGAATTCACAGAATGAATTGGGAGAGATATCATTTCAAAACCGTTTCCGGGTAATAATTCAAAATGGTTTCATCTTTTTTGATCATTTTTGTGGAAATACATCATTTTTTCAAAACCGTGTGTAAAATTCAACCGTTTCCGAATAATAATCCAACTTTGTTGCTTCATTTCTGTCCAGACGATTTCGCAGGAATAACGGGTCTAAGGTCATGTCTATGGGCCTTGCGAAGACAAATTCACAGAATGAGTTGGGAAATGCCATTGATCATTGCAGTTCCTTGTATACCAATCGTTTCCGAACAATAAATGATATTGTTTTGCACATTTTGGTCCAGGAGGGTTGTGCAGAAATGGCGGGCCTAAGTTCATATGTATGGACCTGGCGAAGATAAATCCACAGAATGAGTTGGGAGATATCATTTAAGGACCTCTTGTTGCATTGGCGAATGGCACCTGGCATCCCTTTTTTTTGATCCGCGTTGATGCACTTTGCATGTTTTAGTTCAGGAGGTTGCGCAGCCAAAGCGATAATTTCATATCCATGGTCCATGGCCCATGTGAACATAAAACGTCGGTGTGAACTGGGGTAAATGGTTCACGTTCAAGATCTTAAGGTTGCATGGAAACCACTGAGCCTTGTGCTCCAACAGAACTATGCAAAAAAAAACAAGGAGAAAACTTGAAAGCAATTCAGGATCTAATGTCAAGCAGAACTTTCAATTTAATACCGAATCCCTCCCAAAGATATCAATGATAGTTTCCGCATAAGAAATTTAATGTCCAGGAAACCCGGGCCAGGTTTGCAACAGAAACCACCGTAGCATACACCACTAGTGACATCAACAAGGTGATGTCGCGCGGCAAGGGCCGCCCATCGCTTTCCATTTTGAACCCCTGGTACATTTGAGTCGGAATGTCATAAGTACCCATTTTATGGGCATAGAACGGTGGTTTATGACCCCCCGCCCAACCGGGTCTTTTATATATTGGGAACCCATGACCCCCCCGGGGGCGCCAATGACTCCACACCGCCGGGCCTAGCTTTTCTCCCACAAATTTACCCACACCTCACTATAGAATGAGGGCCTATGACGCTCGCAACTACCTGGATGTTTTCAGAAATCTTAAACCTACAATGTTGTGCCTTGACATCCAAATCATTTAATATGGTGCATCCTTAATTTTAAACCATGGTTCAACTATATTTATACATGGTGGTAACTTGTATAAGTCATGTTTAAATCATATCAATGGATAATGAAATATAGCATCGGGTAGCAGATACATCAAAAAAACTCCAAAAAATTAGGAATTATATTTTTTTTGGTTTGGGCACCGATATTTTGTATGGCAGGACAATTTTTCAGCTCAAGCGGGGCACAATTTCACGGGAAGCATGGCAGCAGTGCAGGATTTCAAATCCTGGCGTTTCCTGCTGTGGTTGGCGTGGAACGCGAGTCTGTTTCCTGTTGTGTATAGAGAAAACACGGAAAGGCGCGTCTGTTTAAAAAAAATATATATACTTCCAGCATAAATACGTTTGTGTTGTCACACAGAATGTAAAAAAAATTAAAAAAATATATTGTAAACGCGTATGTGTTAAAGATGTGTTTCCACATCTATACAAATGGTGCTCAAAAATTTCGACGTTCGGGATGTGTTTCCACAAAAACATGGGAACGTGCATGTGTATCCTCATGAAAATACCACAATGGCAAGGGAACGCGATTGTGTTTCCAGTTCCTATCACCATCGTGCTTGGAAACGCGTATGTGTTAAAAACGTCTTTTTTTTGTGTCTCCTCAAGACTAAAATCCGTAACGGTTTTTCTCGCTCAAACTCACCCGAGCCGTTGTTTTGACAGAAACTCTTCACATTTCGAGATCAAAAGCTAAGGAAACGACATGCAGCGGGAAAAACGGAACTTCCCAAAATCACCTGACAATTGAAAAAAAAAACAATTTTTAACGCCAAAAAAAATACAACAAAGGATACAGTTTAACTTACAAAACCTATAACATAATTTAACATAACTTCAAGTTAACTTCCCTAAGTTCCTTTATAAAACCCCTAAATCCATCTTAAGTCAAGGCACATCTTTGTAGGGTTTTCTTGACGTCATGGATTCCCATTCTATACCGGTTTTATACCCTGAAAGACTTTGATTTGGGGTTGCGTCAGAATTCAGGTACAACTATGGCCTTTGACAGTTGCAGATGGGTTTATAATGATATGTAATTTTAACCATAAAAGCTAATTATATTCCATCATATTCCATTATATTTTGTTATTCCATTTATAGTCGTTAAGGGGCCATACCTGTATAGATTGACCCGCAGTGATCTGGACATATAGATGGGATTGGGCCACCTGTGTTTTATACGGGTTATGCCTCCATCGCATATTTGTTTTCCTTCCGATATTTTTTCCCTGCATGCTGACATCTCCATTTGCGATATGATGTTCTTCAAAATCGTGACTTGCCAATGATTTTCCGTTGCTAGGTCCGTTGTTCCTTCTATAAAATGCAAAAGAATGTTCCAGAACATTCCACATATTCCAGGTATATACAGGTTATACTTCCATTGCAAGTTTAATATAGCTCAATAAATTGGGTATCCTGAAGTTTTGGGTTGTATTTTGGAATATGTGGTTAAAGTTGTAACATGTGGTAGCAATATGTATCAATAATTATGACATGCCTATATTTTTTTTTATTTTTTATAATACCTATAAAATAGAAAAAACACAAATGCCACAAATGGATACAAACAGCCATTCTTCGCGAATGAAACAAATACTTTCGCAAATAATTCGCATTTTTTTTCGCCAAGAAAATTACCTTCGCGACCTCAGAAAAAAAAATCGGAGGCTGATGTTGAAACCCGGCGGCCTTGGAAATTAAAAATCCGTACATGGACCTTTAGAACGACTCCCAGTTGTATAGTTTGGATTTTGATGAAATGGGAGGGTAGGGTATGGTATGGTGTGGCATGCTGATATATGGTATTTTTCACTATCATAATAACAGTTTCGGCCACTATAAAACGGGAACCCATGCCGTTGGAAAATTGCGGTTTTCCACCGTATTTAGTCCCCATAGAATGGGAACCAGCATAAAATGTTGCTCTGATCCCCAAAAAAAAAAACGTATAAAATGGTGGACTCACTCGAGCCCTAAGAATGAGAGATCAAATGTGTAATTATATTCAAAGAAATTGTTATCCCGGGGATGTCACTCCCATTCTATAGAGGAACTTCCTCAGAGGATACATTATACATATATATATATATATTATTATATTATATTATATTATATATATATATTTGTAATCATATTAATTGGTTCTATTCGTTTCTATTTTATTAAACGTTTGTATGTTGAAAAACGTTAAATATCTATTCTTGGGCGCACCTTTTCCTGCGTCGAGATGTCCATAGAACCAGCTTAAGGGGATTGCGTTTGAAGAGAAAATCCAGGGCCAAATCCACGGCAAATCTAAATGCCTTACGCGTGAGACTGCTAGGAGAGGCGACTGATAGGGAAGGCGAGACGAGGGGTTGAAAAGCTGAAACTCTCCGACATGACACATTGAAACTACTATACCAAACAAAGGTTCCTGGCCGCAATTCGCGTATTCCCAAAAAGGAATTTTCAAATTTGCCCCTATACCGGAATAGAAAAACTATTATTTGTGGAAGTCCCTCTATTGCTGTTCAATATCTGGCGCCACTTTCGACATGTGCATAAAAAAAAATATCAAAAAATTGTACAGTGGCCTCTTAAAATGTTGATATTTTTTGACTAATCAGACCTCATGCGTCTTGCAAACCCGAAGTTACCAGCGACGCCACAAGTTACGTGCCCAGACCGAGCTTCCGGCGCACGCCCCAACCCTGCACATCCCATCCCATCCCACCTCCCAACAAAAACTGGTTGGTGGTTTTAACCATCTTGAAAAATATTAGTCAGTGGGAAGGATTATATATTATGGAAAATGAAAAATGTTCCAAACCACCAACCAGAAAATGTGGGCCAATGTCATCCAAAATACATCTACAGCCATGGTTAAAACGTTAAACCAATGCGACCCTGGCCCAAGGTCTGAAGATTTTTAGCAACGGCAAAAACGAAGAGCAACATGGACAGCGTCCGCAAGCGTAAAGGATGCGTCACGAAAAAAATGTCAAATGTCCCTATTCATGGTGAAAAGTGGATCTTGAGACCAAAGGAATTATCACATGTGGATGACATTTATTTACAAATGTTTCAAATGGTTTACTAACACCCACAAAACAGATCAAAACAGCGCGCCAGTCATCAAAAACCAGCCCTGTAAGCGCTATTCCGCTATTCAATGCAAAGATGGCCTGCGCAAAGCGCGCACCGACATCCCGTCGAAGGCAGTTATTGCTAAGCTCATGAAGTTTAATTTGAATGTTGTTGAAATAATTTCGGTTCGTGGAATTATGTTGGCAGTCTACTGATGCCCCCGATGCATTTATTTGAGGACCAAAAAAAGGGCCATAAGGCGATACCCGATGTTGTAACATTCTATGAATGTTTCAACAAGGCACATGTTTCCCAAACGCGCACAGCAAACTCCAGAGACCGCAGGCGAAACAAACTATACCTGGATAACCCATCTGTGCAAAATTATCGCTCGAAATCCGAAACAGCAATAATTATCGCCGGTTGCCTAAATTTTCGTTGTTTCCAGTTTTTTTCGCCGTTTCAGTTTCCACATTTTGGGCTCTTGATTTTTGTTCGCCGTTTCGTCGGGTTTTTTCGCCGTTTCGTTGGGTTTTTTCGCCGTTTCAAAACCGGCAAA